>OJHK01000085.1_pt1 | contig 86320 bp, 88 predicted proteins | sample 1595161 | NCBI WGS metagenome assembly OJHK01 (sample SAMN05416842, study PRJEB24817) | seawater metagenome | isolation source: Sea water | place: Canada:Atlantic | collected 2013-07 | reverse complement strand
CTACACCTCTCTATTCGTCGGCAGCGTCAGATGTGTATAAGAGACAGTTATTATATAAAGTACTATAATCAGAAGGATTATCATTGGGTAGTTCAGACTCAATTAGTAAAAAAATTAATTAATGAAAATTTAAATATTAATTCAGCTCAGATTTCAACTTACCCTGTTTTTAAAAAAGTTTTTAAAGCAAACCTTAATAAAAAAAACTTTAATGAGTTTGTTTATGTTTCAAGTTATGTTTCTCATAAAAATCATAAAAGATTAATAAAGGCTTTTATTAAGGCCGCTAAGAATACTGATAAGGAAATTAAATTGCATCTTACATTATACAAAGAAGACTTACCCAAAATGGTATTCCCTCAAAACTTAAAAGTTGTATTTCACGGAACTTTAAGTATGGATAATGTTTACGAGTTATATAATTCATGTGAGTTTGCAATTTATCCATCACTAGTTGAGAGTTTTGGTTTACCATTAATAGAAGCTACAAATTATCACTGCAAAGTTATTGCTAGTGATTTGCCTTATATATATGAAATAATAGAGCCTTCTCTAACTTTTGACCCTTATTCAACAGAAAGTATATCCAATGCAATTTTAAATGCTATTAATACGGATGATTTACCGAAAACAAAGGTTTTAGTTGAAAATAAATTAGATAACTTTATAGAGTTTATAATTAGTCAAGATGTTCAAAAATAAAATACTTCTTATTACTGGGGGGACAGGTTCTTTCGGGAACGCTGTTTTAGATAGATTTTTAGATTCAGATATTAAGGAAATTAGAATTTTTTCTAGAGACGAAAAAAAGCAGCACGACATGCGTGTTCATTATAACAACCCTAAAATTAAGTTTTATATAGGTGATGTTAGAAATGAGAGCAGTTTAAGAGACGCCATGATTGGAGTAGATTATGTTTTTCATGCTGCAGCACTAAAACAGGTTCCCTCTTGTGAGTTTTATCCAATGGAAGCAGTACGGACCAATGTTTTAGGAACAGAAAATGTTTTAAATGCTGCAATTATTAATAATGTTTCTAAAGTAGTATGTTTGAGTACAGATAAAGCTGTTTACCCTGTAAATGCAATGGGTGTTTCAAAAGCTATGATGGAAAAAGTTTTTGTTGCAAAGTCAAGAAACTCTAAAAACACCATTATAACAGGTACGCGTTATGGAAATGTAATGGCCTCAAGAGGCTCTGTAATCCCTCATTTTATTGAACAAATCAAAACTGAAAAGTCAATTACTGTTACAGATCCAGATATGACCCGATTTATGATGACACTCGATCACGCAGTTGAACTTGTTTTGTATGCGTTTAATAACGGCAAGGCAGGAGATATTTTTGTTCAAAAGTCACCAGCTAGCACTATAGGAGAATTAGCTATTTGTTTAAAAGAAATATATAATTCTAAAGTTGAAATTAAAAATATTGGAATAAGACATGCTGAGAAAATGCACGAGACACTTTTAAGTAAGGAAGAGTTTATGGGTGCTGAGGATTTAGGAGAATATTATCGAGTTGCGGCAGACAATAGAGATCTTAATTATGATAAGTATTATTCAAAAGGGTCAACCAAAGTTGAATTAAAAGAATATAATTCATTTAATACACATAGACTTTCAGAAATCGAATTAAAAGAATTACTTGCTCAAATTGATATCAAATGAATAAGTTAAAAGTAGTAACAGTTTTAGGCACTAGGCCAGAAATTATTAGACTTTCAGTAATAATCAAAAAATTTGATCAGTTTTTTGACCACACGCTTGTTCATACTGGCCAAAACTATGACTACACTTTAAATGAAATTTTCTTTGAAGAGCTTGAAATAAGAAAGCCAGACTTTTTTCTAGAGGTAGTAGGACAAGATTTAGGAGAAACTATGGGGAATGTTTTATCTAAGTCTTATAAGTTGTTTAGTGAACTTAAACCAGATGCTTTATTAGTTCTTGGTGATACTAACAGTGCTTTATGTACCATCAGCGCTAAAAGGCTCAAGATTCCAATATTTCATATGGAAGCAGGGAATAGGTGTTTTGATCAAAATGTACCAGAGGAATTAAATAGAAAAATAGCAGACCATACTTCAGATATTAACCTCACTTATACAGAAAATAGTAGAAGATATCTTTTATCCGAAGGGTTTAGAAAGGACCATGTGTTTTGTGTTGGCTCTCCTTTAAAGGAAGTATTAGATTTTTATTCAGATCAAATAAACGGAAGTTTAATACTTCAGAAGCTTCAGTTGAACAAAGAAAAATACATTGTAGCTAGTATTCATAGAGAGGAAAACTTAGATATTGGTGATAATTTCAAGAATATAATAGATGCTTTAAATAAGGTAGTCGATTTATACGATGCTCAATTAATTTTCAGCACACACCCAAGAACAAAAAAGAAAATAGAACAACTTAATTTAAAAGTTAGCTCGAGAATAAGCTTTGTCGAGCCACTTGGGTTTTGCGACTATGTTTTCTTACAGAAAAACGCATTAATTACCTTGTCTGATAGTGGAACTATTTCTGAGGAAAGCACCATTTTGGGATTTAAAGCTGTAAGTATTAGAACAAGTACGGAAAGGCCAGAAGCAATAGATTATGGAAACATAGTGTTAGGTGACATTACAACTGAAAATATTATTAATTCAATAAATATTACTTTAGGATTAAACGATAGATCAGATCCACCTCTTGAGTATTTAAAAACGGATAATTCAAATACTGTTTTAAAACTCATCCAAAGCTATACACCAATAATTAATAGAGAGACTTGGAGAAAATAAAGAAAAGAATCTTGGTTTTGGGTGGAGCAGGAATGCTTGGTCACATAGTATTAGAAAAATTATATGGCAAAGATATTTTTGAAGTATTTGATATTACAAGAAAAAAAGATAATAGGCTAAATAATTTTGAGTGTGATATAACAAATCTTAATTCTTTATTTAAAATCATTAAAGACATTAATCCTGACTACATCATAAATTGTATTGGGGTATTAATTAAAGGTTCTATTCAAGACCCCTCTAATGCAATACTTATTAATGCTCTTTTACCTCACAAATTAGCTCAATTCTCAAAAGCTATAAATGCTAAGTTTATTCATATAAGTACAGATTGTGTTTTTGATGGTTCTAAAGGAAGCTATATTGAAACTGACAATAAAACCGCTCAGGACACTTATGGTTTGAGTAAATCTTTGGGAGAAATTAACGACGATAAAAACTTAACCCTAAGAACTTCCATAATAGGACCCGAGTTAAAAGACAATGGAGAAGGACTATTTTCATGGTTTATTAAGCAAAAGGGTGAAGTAAATGGATTTACCGAATCGATTTGGGGGGGCGTAACTACTTTAGTATTAGCAGATGTAATTATTAAATCAATAAATGAAAATTATACAGGGCTTATTCATGTCACCAATGGACAGCCAATTTCAAAATTTGACTTATTGAGTATAATAAAAGATAAGTTTGAGCTCAATAATGTTGACTTAAAAAGGGTTTCAGGCAAAAAAGCTGATAAATCTTTAAGCACTAAGTTTAACTATTTCAACATACAAACATACAGTGAGATGATTTCAGAAATGAGAAATTACTGCATTAAAAACTATTAGGGCGAATTAAAAAAACATCAAGTATAATTGTCACTAATATTATGTGAATATAATTCAGCCAGATTCATTCATTTGGAAGAAAAAATCGACTCAAACTAACGCGGTAAAAAAAAAGACATTAATCAAAAATTGAAAATATTATTAATTAGCCAATATTTCTACCCAGAAAACTTTAAGATTAATGACCTTATTTTCTCACTAAAAGAAAGGGGTCATGAAATTACTGTGCTTACTGGCAAACCAAACTATTCAAAAACTCATTTTTTTGAAGGCTATGGTTGGAAAAGTGATGATTTTGAAACTATAAATGATATCCCTGTCTATAGAGCTAATTTATTTTCAAGGAGAAATGGAGGTGCATTTAGATTATTTTTAAATTACATTTCATTTGCGTTTTTAGCCCCTTTAAAAGTCAGAAAAATAAAAGGTCCCTTTGATGCTATTTTTGTCTATCAAACATCACCTGTTACCGTTGGAATCCCGGCAATTTTCGCTAAAAAACTTTTTAAAACTCCTATTTATTTTTGGGTTCAAGATCTCTGGCCTGAAAGTTTAACTGCTGCAGGAGGTGTAAACAACAAGTTAGTGCTAGGGTTTTTTGATTCATTGACCAAGTGGATTTATAATCAATCAAAAAATGTCTTAATCCAGTCTGATGGCTTTAGAGAGTACATTTTAAATCAGGGGATTCCAAATGATAAAATCATCTATTATCCGAATCCTACAGAAGATTTCTATAAGCCACTCCAAAAGGTTAAAGAATATCAAGAGTTTTTTCAAAATGAATTTTTTAATATTGTTTTTGCTGGAAATATTGGAGAAGCACAAAGTTTCAAAACAATCATAGAAGCTATTAATAATGTCAAAGAGCTTCCTGTTAAGGTGATTGTTTTAGGAGACGGAAGGTATAAAGAAACTGCCTTAAATCTAATAAAAGAAAAAGGGTTGGAGTCACATTTTAATTTTCTGGGATCTTTCCCCCCAACTGAAATGCCTAAATTCTTTTCACATGCAGACGCACTACTGGTTTCACTAAAAAAAGAAAAGATCTTCTCACTCACAATACCCTCTAAAATTCAATCTTATTTAGCATGTGGAAAACCTGTAATTGCTTGTATTGATGGAGAGGGGGCTAAAATAGTTAATGATGCTAATTGTGGGGTAACTTCACCAGCAGAAGATTCACTTGCTTTAAGCAAGAAGATTAAAGAATTAATGGCTTTGGATAAATCTAAGCGCAGTGAAATGGGAAATAATGGAAGGGCCTACTACGAAAAAGAGTTTGACAGAAATAATCTTTTAGAAAAGCTGGAGGGCATATTCAAATCTTAATAAATACTATCTTTTAAAGGTTTGTTAGGAAAAATTGTTAAAAAGTTTAGTGTAAATGATTTTTAGACTGTTACACCTTTGGCCTAAATTTGCAAAATGCCATTTAATCCAAAAACAGCAAAAGAAGCAGGTCAAAAAAGTAAGCGCGGTCCGTCAAAATTATTAGACCCCAACATTAAAGAAAAAATGGAAATTCTTTATGAAGGGGTTCTTGATCATTTAATCATGCATCAAGAAGATCTTTCTATGTCGGATAGGGTAAAACTTCTTCAAAGCCTTTCAAATTATATTCTTCCTAAAACCAAATCTGTTAGGGACGAATTTACAATTGACAAACTTATTGAAATAAAAAAAGAAGGAGGCTGGAGCGATACTCCAGATCCTACAAAGTAGCCGCTACTTTCATAAAAGCATCTGCGTAAGTATCCTTATTTACCTGCGTTCCAATATAACTTAAAAAAGTGCTTTCCTTTGAGTGACCGGTAATTTGCATAAGTATTGGAGTTTCAATTTTTCCAAAGTAGTTTGTTGCAAAAGAGCGGCGTAAATCATGAGAAGAGAGAAGACTATATTTTGGGTGAGTGCCCAATCTTTTTCTCCTTGTTTTAGAACATAATTTGTAACCACTCACCATTTCATTTATCTCAGCTATTTGACAAATTTGCTTTATTTGCCTGTTAAACAATTGAGCTGAAATTGAGTATGGAAAATTATTTTTTAAAATTTGAATGACTTCTTTATCTACAACTCCAACAGTCACATATTTATCAGTTTTTTGTTGATTAATATCTATGTAAACGCCGTTTTCTATAAACCTTAGTTGCGTTGGTTTAAGAGTCAATAGATCAGAAACCCTCTGGCCTATATAAAGTCCAATCAGTATCCATTTTCTTGCATTTTCAAGGGTAGAAGGTAAATCTCTAAGTACCTTTATTTGTTTTATTTCTTCAAATGATATGGTTTGTAATACGCGATCTTTACTTTTTTGAGTAAATGATTCTATGTGTCTGGTATATGGATTTACATTAATACTCATTCTTTCAGCTTCTTTACAAATCATTTTTAGAAGCTTTAATTGAAGGCCAGCGTTATTAAGTGAATACTCTTTTTCAGTCAAAAGCCACTCTTTAAACTCATTAACTAACATATGATCTATTGTATTTAACATGATCGATTGACCAAAATTAGATTCAAATTCCTGAATTAAATCATAAAAACGTTTTAGATTCCTTATAGAATTATTGAACAAACCAAGTGAGCCACTTCTTTTAAGTCTTCTTAGAGGTGCATGTTTTATATAGTTAGAGATCTGAGTGAGTAATACCCCTTGATCTCTACCACTAGCAACTATTTTATCGTTATAATCACGCATTTTTTATTGTTTAACTTTTACACTATTTGTGAATATTATAACTAACTTCAAATTTTATTTAACATTTTAAATAAAATATTCTAACGTAAATTTGCTTTAATTTACACTTAAATATACGTTATTTTTTATGTTATTTAACATAAAAAGTCAACAAATACAGGGTCTGCCAAAGAGTAGTTTTGAAATAACTACGGGCTGTAGTCAAATTAATAATCATTTATTAAAAACCAAAAACCTTCTTATCTTTAAAAAAAATTAATAAATGAAAGCCATCCTCCTCGCCGGCGGTAATGGATCCAGATTATTCCCTGTCACTAAAGCAGTTTCCAAACAATTACTTCCAGTATATGACAAGCCGATGGTGTATTACCCCTTGTCAGTACTCTTGTTGGCAGGTATTCAAGATATTTTGATCATTAGTACTCCCACGGATATTTCTCAATATCAGACCCTTTTGGGAGATGGAAGTCAATGGGGTGTAAGTTTGCAATACAAAGTACAGGATCAACCGAATGGTTTGGCCGAAGCTTTTATTCTTGGGGAAGAGTTTATTGGGAATGACCCCGTTTGCTTAATACTAGGCGATAATGTTTTTTACAGTGATGGGTTTTCCTCTCTCTTAAAAACTGTTGTTCAACGCACAATCTCTTCACAAAAAGCAACCATTTTTGGCTATACCGTTAATGATCCACAGCGTTATGGCGTTATTGAATATGATCATGATGGAAATGCCATTTCTATCGAAGAAAAACCAGAGCATCCCAAAAGTAATCAAGCGGTAGTAGGTTTGTATTTTTATCCTAATACTGTCGTTGAAATTGCAAAACAAATCACACCTTCTGCCCGGGGCGAATTAGAAATCACGGCAGTAAATCAATATTTTCTCGAAAAAAGAGAACTTCAAGTTGAGTTACTTGGAAGAGGTTTTGCCTGGTTGGATACAGGAACCCACGAATCTTTATTAGAAGCGGGACAATTTATTCATACTGTTGAAAAGCGTCAAGGTCTTAAAGTAGGATGTCTAGAAGAAATCGCCTATGAAAATGGATTTATTACGAAAGAGCAATTATTAGCAAGCGCAGAAAAATTGAAGCACACCGAATATGGAGCTTATCTAATCAAACGATACAGTTCTTAGCTAAAATTTCATTTTAAGTAAATTTGTAAACATGAATATTATTTTAACTTCTTTTAAGGAGGTTTTTATTTTAAAGCCAATACTTCATTTAGATGAAAGGGGTTCATTCATGGAGAGTTTCAATGCAATTGAATTTGAAAAAGTTACGGGGTTAAGAATAAATTTTTGCCAAGACAATGAGACGCGCTCCAAAAAAGGTGTTTTGCGCGGATTGCATTACCAATTACCGCCCTTTAGTCAATCAAAGTTGGTTCGGGTAATTGAAGGAAAGGTTTTAGATATAATTGTTGACGTTCGAAAAGGATCGCCCACTTTTGGGCAGCACTACAGCTGTGAATTAAGCGCTGAAAATCAATTACAAATTTTTATTCCAAGAGGTTTTGCTCATGGATACATTACGCTAAGTGAATCTTCTGTTTTTTCCTACAAAGTAGACAATTACTACAATAAAGAATCAGAGGCGAGTATTGCCTATGACGATCCCAAATTGGGCATTGATTGGAGGCTAGAACCCTCCACTTTTTTAATGTCTGAAAAAGACAGGCTGCACCCTAATTTAGATCAAGCACAATGTTTTGATTTTAATAACCCACTTTATGATTAAAGTATTAGTTACCGGAGCCAACGGTCAATTGGGGCAATCATTTCGTTATTGGGCATCTCGGTTTCCGAAGTTTGAATTCACTTTTTCTGACCTTCCGGAATTGGATCTAACCAATGACTTACAGCTCACCCATTATTTTGAAAAAAACACTACAGATTATGTTTTCAATTGTGCGGCTTACACAGAAGTAGACAAAGCAGAAGAAGAAATTGTACTTGCGCACAAACTGAATGAACTGGCGGTTGAAAAATTATGTGAATTGGCTAAAAAACACAGATTTAGACTTGTTCATTTTTCAACCGATTATGTTTTTGATGGCACAAATGAAAACCCCTACAAAGAGACCCACCCACATGCTCCACAAAGTGTTTATGGTGCTTCAAAATCCAAAGGTGAGCGGGCCCTACTAAATACCGACATTGACGCTTGGATAGTCCGTACTTCTTGGCTTTTTAGCCCTTATGGTAAAAACTTTGTCAAAACGATATTTTCATTACTTCAAAACAAAACAGAAATTAATGTAGTTGCCGATCAAACGGGAGCACCCACCTATGCCATTGACCTTGCAAAGTCGATTTTAGAAGCCCTAGCGCAACGATCTTTCGGTAAAGGAACAAGTGTTTATCACATTACAAACGAAGGCAGCACCACTTGGCACGAGTTTGCCTTGAAAATCAAGGAATTAATCAATGCAGACTGTGAAATTAAACCCGTGGCTACCGAAGATTACCCTACTTTGGCCAAACGTCCAAAATATTCTGTTTTAAGCAATGAAAAATTTAAAAAAGAATTTAAAATAAAATCAAGATCTTGGGAATGGGTTTTGGCGGATTGTTTAAAAAAAATAAAATCTGAATCATGAGAAAATCAGTTTTAATAACTGGGGGGGCAGGCTTCATTGGCTCACATCTTATTAGAAGATTGGTTAACCGATATCCTAATAGTGACTTTGTCAATCTTGATGCATTGACCTACGCAGGAGACTTAAAGAAACTAGAAGATGTTTCCGGTCTGAAAAACTATCAGTTTGTTGAAGGAGATATTTTAGATGCCTCACTTTTAAAATCTCTTTTTAAGGAATACCATTTTGATGGAGTGATCCACCTCGCTGCGGAATCTCATGTCGATCTATCGATAAAAGACCCCTTGAATTTTGCTCAAACCAACGTCATGGGTACTTTGACGGTGTTGGAAGTTGCAAAACAAGCGTGGAAACCAGAGATGGGAGGGAAATTATTCTACCATGTATCTACTGATGAGGTCTATGGAAGTTTGGGAGAAGAAGGGTTGTTTGAAGAAACCACACCTTATGATCCTCGTTCACCTTACGCTGCTTCAAAGGCAGCATCTGATCATTTTGTTCGCGCTTATTATCACACCTATGGCCTGCCCGTTGTAATTTCTAATTGTTCTAATAATTATGGGCCAGACCAATTTCCTGAAAAATTAATTCCTTTAATTATAAAAAATATTGTGAATGAAAGTTCACTTCCAGTTTATGGAGACGGTCAGAACATAAGGGATTGGCTTTATGTAGAAGATCACGCGGAAGCGATCGATTTGATTTTTAATAAAGGGAAAATTGGAGCAACCTACAACGTGGGAGGGAATAACGAAATTCGAAACATTGAAATTGTAAACCAACTCATTGAGGTGTGCGACCGCCAATTGAATCGCGCCAAAGGAAGTTCAGAAAAACTAATTGAGTTTGTTACGGATCGACTTGGACACGACTATCGTTATGCGATTGACGCTTCAAAGTTGGAAAATGAATTGGGGTGGACACCCAAAACAAATTTTAAGGAAGGTCTAGACAAAACCGTTCGAAGTTATCTGAAATTATAAGTCAATACTTTTATTAAAAAAGTCAATCCGTTTTAAGAAATAGATTAGCACAAGTAATAAATATAAAAATAGGCATCACTTGTTTATATATTTAAATTAATTACCTTTGCGGTTCGAAAAATATATACTATGTACGCAATTGTAGAGATAGCAGGGCAGCAATTTAAAGTTGCAAAAGACCAAAGGCTTTTTGTACATCGTTTACAAGACAAAGAAGGAGCGAAGGTTTCTTTTGATAAAGTCTTTTTGTTAGATGATGGAAAAAAAGTAACTGTAGGCGCCCCGGCTATAACTGGAGCTTCAGTAGAAGCAAAAGTTTTAGGTCACCTTAAAGGTGATAAAGTAATCGTTTTTAAGAAGAAACGACGAAAAGGATACCGTGTGAAAAACGGACACCGTCAATCTTTAACCCAACTGGTTGTTGAGCAAATCAACGAAAAAACAGCTGCAAAGAAAGCACCCGCGGCAAAAGCTGAAAAGCTTGTTGCTGAGAAAAAGGTTGGAACCAAGGCAGCTGCTGTAAAACCAGCCGCTAAAAAAGAAGCTCCTGCTAAAAAGGCTGCTCCTAAAAAAGCGACTACAGCTGAGAAAAAACCAGCTGTAAAGAAAGCACCAGCAAAAAAAACAACGACTAAAAAATAAAAATCATATACCATGGCACACAAAAAAGGAGTTGGTAGTTCTAAAAACGGTAGAGAGTCAGAATCTAAACGTCTAGGCGTAAAGATTTTTGGAGGTCAAGCTGCTAGAGCGGGTAACATCATTATTCGTCAAAGAGGTACGGCACACAACCCAGGAGAAAATGTTTATTTAGGTAAAGATCACACCCTTCACGCAAAAGTGGATGGTTTGGTTAAGTTTACCAAAAAGAGAAACAATAAGTCTTATGTATCTATTGAGCCTTTTGAGGCATAGATAGTTCAATGACAACGAGATAAAACCTATAGTGAAAACTATAGGTTTTTTTATGGGTTTAATAATGCACCGTAAATATTTTCGCGAAGTGCATTTCCATAATAATTACTATGAGGCAACATTTGCGTCATCCAAAGCCCTATTAATTGTTGTTCTGGATCAATGAAAAAGTGAGTTCTAAAATAGCCTCCCCAAGACAATTGCCTATTGTTTCCTGGTCCTTCCGCTTTATCAGCATCTAAAATCACCTCAAACCCTAATCCAAAACCTTTTCCTGAACTTTGATACAAATCACCTACATGGTTTTGTGCCATTAAAGAGACCGTTTCAGGTTTTAAAACCTGATGTTCTTTCCAAGTCCCTTTGTTTAAAAACATTTGACAAAAGTTTAAATAGTCCTTTGCTGTAGAATAAAGACCATGGGTTCCTCCGAATATTGTGTTTCCTGTTTTTGGAACTTGTATTTTACTGGTTTCCAATTTACCATTTTCGTTAAACTCGTGTAGGGACATAACCCGACCACTTTCCTTTTCCAAAATATTATATCCAGTATCCTTCATTTCAAGAGGATCAAAGATGTTTTCTTGAAGATAGTCTTGAATGTTTTGTTTAGAAACACGCTTTATGATGAGTGCCAAAAGATCACCGCCAGCACTATAATACCATTGCTTATCTGGCTGTCCAATCAATGGAACCGATAACAATGCTGCAACACGACTTTCTATGTTTTCATGTATTTTATAATCCTCAGGTTGACCATAAAGTAATTGATAAAGTTGTGACTCCAACTTATTGTTTCCCAACCCATGAGAAAGTCCAGAGGTGTGGGTAAGTAAATGCCTTATTGTCAAGCTTTTTTCTAGGGGCACAGTAGCACCTTCCACGCCTTGCTCAGGATCAATTGTAACCCTAAGGGTTTCAATTTCTGGTATAAACCTTGACACATTGTCTTCTAGGGAAAGCAATCCTTTTTCATGCAATTGCATGATGGCCGTACTGATGATTGGCTTGGTCATGGATTGAATGTAATAAATACTGTTTTTTGCTAACTTTTTTTGTTTTGTAATATTGGCAAACCCTTGAGCTTCGTGGAGTACGATTTTATTGTCTTTGGAGATTAAAACTTCTGCACCTGCTATTTTCCCTGCTGTTATTTCTTTTGAAATAAAATGTTTGAATTCGGCTATTTTTTTTGTGTCAAAGCTTTGTTGGTGTTTTGTCGCAGTTGGTTTACAAGCAATAAAACTCAAAATAGTTAAAAGAGAATAGACAAAACTATGAAATCTCATGATTAGAAAAATAAGTTAAAAACAGATTACCTAAAATAAAAAAAGCCAGTTAAAAACTGGCTTATAAAATCATTAAAATTTATTTTTTAGTACCTGTAATATTCTGGCTTGTAAGGACCCTCAACGGTTACACCAATGTACTCAGCCTGATCTGTTGATAATGACTCTAATTCAACACCCAAATGATCAAGGTGCAAAGCAGCCACTTTTTCATCAAGATGCTTAGGTAACATGTATACTTTGTTTTCATACTTGTCAGTATGCAGCCACAATTCGAGTTGTGCCAGTGTTTGGTTTGTAAACGAGTTACTCATCACAAAACTAGGGTGTCCCGTAGCACATCCTAAATTTACCAAACGACCTTCAGCCAAAACGATTACTTCTTTTCCATCCTCAAGCGTGTATAGGTCTACTTGTGGCTTTATTTCAACCTTAGAGGCTCCATAGGTGTCGTTTAACCAAGTCATGTCAATTTCATTGTCAAAATGTCCAATGTTAGCAACGATGGCTTTGTCTTTCATTGCCAAGAAATATTCTTTCTTGAGAATGTCTTTATTTCCGGTAGCAGTAACAACGATATCAGCATTTCCGATGACAGTGGCTAATTTTTTAACTTCAAACCCGTCCATTGCAGCCTGAAGGGCACAGATTGGGTCGATCTCAGTAACGGTAACAATTGCGCCAGCCCCTTTAAAAGAAGCAGCAGTACCTTTTCCAACATCTCCATAACCAGCAACAACTACACGTTTACCAGCGAGCATAACATCAGTAGCTCTTCTGATTGCATCAACCGCACTTTCTTTACAACCATATTTGTTGTCAAATTTAGATTTAGTGACAGAATCATTAACGTTGATCGCAGGCATTGGAAGTGTTCCGTTTTTCATTCTTTCATAAAGCCGATGAACTCCGGTTGTTGTCTCTTCTGACAATCCTTTAATTTCATCGATTAATTCAGGAAAAAGATCCAAAACCATATTGGTAAGATCTCCTCCATCATCTAAAATCATGTTCAAAGGCTTGCGATCTTCTCCGAAGAAAAGCGTCTGCTCTATACACCATTCGAATTCTTCTTCATTCATTCCTTTCCATGCATAAACAGGAATTCCAGCCGCGGCAATTGCAGCAGCAGCGTGATCTTGAGTAGAAAAAATATTACAAGAACTCCAAGTAACATCGGCTCCCAAAGCAATTAGAGTTTCAATCAAAACAGCAGTTTGAATGGTCATGTGAAGACAACCTGCAATTCTGGCGCCTTTAAGGGGTTGCGAAGGGCCATATTCTTGCCTTAAAGCCATTAAACCTGGCATTTCGGCTTCTGCCAATTGAATTTCTTTTCTCCCCCAGTCAGCCAAAGCAATGTCTTTTACTTTGTAAGGCTGGTATGCAGCTGCAGTTTTTGTTTCCATAGTTGTATCTTTGAACGATTTAGGATGCAAAAATACGTACTTTAAAATTAAATTCAAATGCCTTTAAGGGATCATATTTTTTTAGATGGAAACATTCAAGTTTTTACCTGGCAGATCGAGGAAACTTTGGAAGATTTAAAGTCCAATATAATGCTCTCTTCAGTAGATCAAGAAAGGCTGAATATGAGAAAAAGTGTGCACCATCAAAAAGGATTTTTAGCGACTCGAAAATTGATTTTGCATGCTGGAATCGATTCAGGTTCCGTAAAATATAGTCCAAATGGTGCTCCTTTTTTAATCTCTGGAAAGCACCTCTCCATAACCCATTCTAAAACTCAAGCCGGCATTGCCATTGGGGATCATTCTTTGGGATTTGACATTGAAGAGTATCATCTTAAAATCCAAAATATAGCACCAAAGTTCTTACACAAAGAGGAGTATTATGCCATTGAATCCCACAATCCTATTGAAACATTAACCAGAATTTGGACAGCTAAAGAAGCCCTATATAAAGCATTAAATGTTCCTGGGATTTCATTCTCAAAACAATTATTGATAACTCCTTTTCAAGCAGATCAAACTAAAGGTAATGCTGAAGTTAGGATGGGGGGCGAACTTCGTAAATTTTCTCTTGATTTTATTTTGAGCAAAGATCATTGCGCAACTTTGGCAGTGGAAAACAAATAAAAACAAGCTTATTATTTGGCATTTGTTTTTAATATATTAAAATCGATAACTAACAGTAAATCTTAAAACCGCTTTTCCAACAGGATCTGGAACATTTGTGTTTACAAACTGATTCAATAATAAAATTGCCTTCACTTTACGATTAAATTCCAATCCTGCCTGAAGTCCATAACCATAAGCGATTGATTTAAGGTCTTCTTCAAAAAAAGTAGACAAATCTTTTTCATTGATTTGATTAAAGACCATGTGGGGATAAATCCAGAGATTGATACTTTCATTTTCAAGAGCATCTTCAAAAATCAAGTTTTGATAAACCCCACCCAACTGACCATAGTTTGTTAAGAAGTTGTTTTCCAAGCCTTTTAATGGAACCGCCTGAATTAATTTTTTACCTGCTCTAATGGCGAGCCTGTAGGAGAATTTGTCTTTTTGCTTCATTGGAATGCCAATAAAAAAACTTCCATTGACTCTTCCCCCTAGTGGGTTTAAGAGGTGAGAGAGGGTGTTTAATTTGTCATTTTTATTTCCAGTGATTAAAGATTGGGTTCCAACAACAGAGAACGTAAAGACAATTCCCTTTTTTGAACCATATTTTATTTTAATTGCTTCAGTACTACTGTCCAAATGTCTTAAAGTATTAGCACTTAACATGAATTCTTTAAAAAGAGAAACTTTAAAAATACTTTCCTTTTTGGAGGGTGACCAATAATCAAGTTCAAGCAGTTGTGCTTGTGAGAAGAGAGTATAAAGGAAAAGCAGGATAAATAATAATCTTCTCATTTACTGGAGAATTTAATTAGAAATAAACAATTGATTGTTTGAACTTCTTACGCTATAAAACAACATGGGGTAGGGACTTTTTGTTTCTTCTTCAGGATTTAGAAGTTGACCCGTGGCAAGGCTGTATTGATAATCTTCACAACTACATTCTGCAAGTACACCAAAGATTTCCAGTTTAGAACAATCTTTAAGCGCATGATTTGGACAAGAGGCATCCCAAGCCAGATAATCATTACCATTAAGATTAAACACTAAAACACCATTGACACCCCCCTGATTCAGCCGCATGCTTCCGCCAGCAAAACGCAAGAGGTCATAGGAGGGTAGATTCAAATTAATCTGTAAATTGAATTTAACGTTTGTCAAATAAGGGTTTCTTTCCATTTTTTCTGAACTACAAGAATTCAGTAGAAAAAGAATCAATGATATTTTAAGAATGAATGTTTTACAAAAAGCCGTCAAATGTCTATATTTGGTAAAATACCCTTAAATACGAAGGGTATTTTCTTTTTAAAGAAACGCAAAAAAAGTGAGTAAAGTATCCTATTATACAGAAGAAGGTTTAAAAAAGCTTCGTGAGGAACTCAATTTCCTAAAGGACATTGAGCGACCAAAAGCATCCCAAGCAATTGCCGAGGCAAGAGATAAGGGAGACCTTAGCGAAAATGCAGAATATGACGCAGCCAAAGAAGCACAAGGCTTACTTGAGCTTCATATCTCTAAAATGGAAGAGACTTTGTCCAATGCAAGATTAATAGACGAATCTCAACTGGATACCTCTAAAGTTTTGGTTCATTCTAATGTGGAAGTTAAAAACAAAAGCAACGGAGCACTAATGAAATACAAGTTGGTTGCACAAAGCGAGGCAGATATAAAAACAGGTAAGATTTCGGTGGATTCCCCCATTGGCAAAGGACTTTTAGGAAAAAAGATTGGAGAAATCGCTGAGATTTCCGTCCCCAATGGCATCATAAAATTGGAAGTTATTTCAATAAGCAGAGATTAGTTATGTCAGGTATTTTTTCTAAGATAATTGCAGGCGAAATTCCTTCTCATAAAGTTTATGAAGACGAAAATCACTATGCTTTTCTTGATGTCAATCCAAATGCATTAGGACACACCTTGTGTGTTCCCAAAAAAGAGGTGGATAAAATATTTGATTTGTCAGAAGAAGACTACAACCAATTAATGAATTTTTCAAGAAAAGTTGCCTTAGCACTCAGAAAAGCAATTCCATGCAAGCGAATTGGCATGAGCGTTATTGGACTTGAAGTTCCCCATGTGCATGTTCATTTAATCCCACTTCAAAACATGGCAGAAGCTACTTTTCAAAAAAAGGTAAAGCCAACACCTGAGGAATTTGAAGAAATTGCAAAAAAAATTCAAAGTTGCTTTTAAGCAGTTTTCTTTAGGATTATTTCAAAAGTAGTTCCCTTTCCAACCCTAGAATTCTTTACACCTATTTTACCCTTGTGGTAGTCTGTAATGATTCTTTTGGCTAATGAAAGCCCCAAGCCCCAGCCTCTTTTTTTAGAAGTAAAACCTGGCGTAAAAATCTTTTTGTAAAATTCCTTTTTAATACCCGATCCTGTATCACTAATCTCTAGTGCGACTTCATCCTCCCTTTCCAATATTTTAAGGGTTATTTCCCCTTTACCCTTCATGGCATCGATTCCATTTTTAATTAAGTTTTCGAGTGTCCAACTGAACAATTGAGGGTTTAAGGGAATGTATATCTCCTCTCTTGGGAATTCGACTTTAAACGCAACTAAATCTGAAGTTCTTTTCTCGAGGTACTGAATGGTTTTACGGGCAGTATCAATCAGTGCAACAGATTCTAATTCTGGAAGCGAGCCTACTTTCGAAAACCGCTCGGTGATTGTCTGTAAACGCTCTACATCTTTTTCCATTTCCAACAAAGGACCAAGATCTCTTTCCTGCTCCTTCATCAATGTTATCCAGCCAATCATTGAAGAGAGCGGTGTTCCAATTTGGTGTGCAGTTTCCTTTGCCATCCCCGCCCATAATCTGTTTTGATCTGATATTTTGGAGGTTTTAAAAACAAAATAAAGCACTGCACCGAATAGAAATATAATTAACAACAATGCCAGAGGATAGTATTGTAACTTTTTTAATAAGATCGAATCCCCATAATATAGTTTTTGGTTGATGTCCAAAATACTGTCCTGGTATCTGATAAAAATTGGATTGTTTTCTTTCTTAATATTTTTTAAAAGCTTAAAAATTTTAAGAGAATCTTCAGTTTCAGGCTCCCAATCTAAATTTTTATGTCCAATGATTTCCCCAGAACCATCCACCAAAACCATAGGATTATTCCAAGTTTGTTGCAGTACTTTAAAAGTAAGGTTGCTTAAAACACTATTTTCGATGAATTCCTGTTGGGCCATTGCCCATAATTCCATCTTAGCACGTTCTTCTTTCTTGAGATTTTGAAACAAAACATTGGTGTTCCACATGATGAGTGCAACGATAGCGAAGGCTCCTAAAAGCCAACTGTTTTTAAATCTATGTTTAATTTTGTCGAACAAACTATAAAGACTCTGTTCACGAAGATACTCTAAATAAAAGAAAAGTGTTAACTAGCTATAATTGCCAAAAAACTTTTTATATTTTTGTTTTAACCGTATAAATAACTAAAAAATGGAATTAGTAGGAAAAGTAAAGTGGTTAGATGAAACCAAAGAATATGGAAGCAATGGTTTCCGAAAGAGAGAAGTAGTTGTTACAACGGAAGAACAATATCCTCAACATATTTTGGTTGAATTTGTTCAAGACAAGTGTGACTTATTAAATGCTTTTCAAGTTGGGCAAAATGTTAAGATAGGTATTAACTTAAGAGGTCGCGAATGGGTCAATCCTCAGGGAGAGACAAAGTATTTCAATGCCATCCAAGGGTGGAAGATTGAAGCAGGAACAGCAGCCGCTAATTCCGAAATGCCGCCAATTCCACCACCACCAGCATTTGAGCCTGCAAAGGATGCTGAAAATGAGGTTGAAGACGATCTTCCTTTCTAATTACAGAAGTTCTTTGTGACGAAAGCAAGTTACCAGATGGTCGTTGACCATTCCTGTAGCTTGCATGTGTGCATAGATTACTGTAGGGCCTATAAACTTAAACCCCTTCTTTTTTAAATCCTTACTGATCTGTTCTGCAAGTTTTGTTTTAGAAGGTATGTCGTTTGGGTGTTTAAAATTGTTTTGTATGGGCTGGTGATTTACATACTTCCATATGAAATTAGAAAAAGACTTCTCTGTTTTACGAAGTTCAAGAAAGCATTTTGCATTATTGATGGTCGCTAGTATTTTCAGTCTATTGCGAACAATTCCCTCATCGCTGAGAAGCTGATCAACCTTAGTTTGGTCATAAGCACTGATTTTATTAAAATCGAAATGATCAAATGCTTGTCTGAAATTCTCCCGTTTTTTTAGAATGGTAATCCAGCTGAGTCCTGACTGAAAAGTTTCTAGGATAAGAAATTCAAATAGTTTCTGCTCGTCATACAATGGCACTCCCCATTCTTCATCATGATAAGATTGATAAAGCGGATTACCTTCACACCAAGCGCAACTTTTTTCCCCGGGGTTCATCCCAATAAAGTTAAGTTACTTTTGTCCAAAAAAAAAGCATTCCCAGTGGAATGCTTTTTTTATCTGATTAAAATAAATTAACCCAATGCAACACGCTCAAAACCGGTAACAACCAAATCAGCATCTGCTGACTTAACGTATTGTGCAACGGATAGGGTATTATCTTTTATAAAAACTTGATTTACAAGAGTGTTGTCCTTAAAGAAACGTTTGATTTTTCCTTTAGCAATATTGTCTAACATGGCTTCAGGTTTTCCTTCTTGACGCAACTGATCTTTTGCAATTTCAATTTCTTTTTCAATTAAACTAGAATCAACCGCATCTTCATTAAGAGCGATTGGATTCATTGCAGCAGCTTGCATTGCAACGTTTTTAGAAATCTCAGCAGCATTTTCTACAATTCCCGAAAGTCCCACCAAAGTTGCAATTTTGTTACCTGCATGAATGTATGAGCCTACAAAAGGAGCCGTCAATTTTCTAAATCCTCCGATTTCGATTTTTTCACCAATCACACCCGTTTGTTGGGTTAGTTTTTCTTCAACGGTCATCCCGTCAAAGCTACTAGAAAGAAAAGCCTCTTTGGTGTCAAAATCAATTGCATGATTTGCCAATGAATGCGCCAACTTTAAATAAGAATCATTTTTTGCGACAAAATCGGTCTCACAGTTGATAGAAATTGCGATGCCAGCAGTTTTATCGGCATTGACAACTGCAAGTGCAGCGCCTTCCGTAGAATCTCGATCTGCTCTATTTGCTGCTACCTTTTGTCCTCTTTTCCTTAGAACTTCTACTGCCTTTTCAAAATCGCCTTCGGCCTCAACCAATGCTTTTTTACAATCCATCATTCCAGCTCCTGTGGATTGACGCAGTTTATTAACTTCTGATGCTGTAATTTTCACGAGAAATATATTTATGTTATTTATTATGCCTCTTTAGAACCTTCAACTGCATCAGTTGATGTTTCTTCTTTTGTTTCGGTTTTGACTTCAGGAGCCTTCTCAACTGGAGTTTCAGCCTTAGCTTCAACTGGTGCAGCAGCAGGAGCGACTTGTTCTTCGCTACCTTGTTGAACTTCCTTGTCTTTCTTACGTTCTTGAAGTCCTTCAGCCAATGCATCAGTAACAAGAGTCATGATTTTATCAATAGACTTAGTTGCATCATCATTAGATGGAATTACATATTCAACTTGTCTTGGGTCTGAATTGGTATCCACCATTGCGAAAATCGGAATTTTAAGCTTTTGCGCTTCTCTAATTGCAATGTGCTCTCTTTTGATATCAACGACAAACAACGCGCCTGGAAGACGGGTCATTTCGGTAATCGAACCTAAGTTCTTTTCCAATTTAGCACGAAGACGACTTACTTGAAGTTTCTCTTTTTTGGAAAGGGTTTCAAAAGTACCGTCTTTTTTCATGCGATCAATTGCAGCCATTTTTTTAACTGCTTTACGAATGGTAACAAAGTTTGTCAACATCCCACCAGGCCAACGCTCAGTGATGTAAGGCATGTTTACTTTAGCAGCAGATTTAGACACGATGTCTTTCGCTTGTTTTTTTGTAGCAACAAAAAGGATTTTTCTTCCAGATGCAGCAATTTTCTTGAGGGCTTCAGAAGCTTCCTCAATCTTTGCTACAGTTTTGTAAAGACTAATAATGTGAATTCCATTACGCTCCATATAGATATAAGGAGCCATGTTTGGATTCCATTTGCGGGTTAGATGCCCAAAATGAACGCCTGCGTTAAGCAGGTCTTTTACAGTAGTTTGTGCCATAGTTGTTAGTTTACGTTCCCTTGTGTGTAGCAATAAACTCGAAAGTTTATTTAGATGCTAAACTAGTATCCGCCTTAGCGGTTTAAGCAACAGATTATTTAATAAATTAATGAACTGATTATCTTTCTTAAAACGAAAGTAGTTTTTATCGTTTCGAGAATTGATATTTTTTTCTAGCCTTTTTCTGACCGAATTTCTTTCTTTCCACCATACGGGGATCACGAGTGAGCAATCCTTCTGGTTTAAGAATCAATCGGTGCTCTGCATCGATTTTACACAACGCTCTAGAAATTGCTAGACGAATCGCTTCAGCTTGACCATTTGTTCCACCACCTTTTACAGTGATTTTTAGATCATAACTTCCTTCGTTTTCGGTCAATAATAGAGGCTGGTTTACTTTATATTGTAATGTAGCTGTTGGAAAAAACTGTGAATAATCTTTTTTATTTACTGTAATATTTCCTTTTCCCTCAGAGAGGAATAGACGAGCTACAGATGTTTTTCTTCTACCAATGGTGTGAATAACTTCCATTATATGAGTTCGTTAATGTTAATTGTTTTAGGTTTTTGTGCTTCGTGATTGTGTTCACTTCCGATAATTACTCTAAGGTTTCTGTATATTTCAGCACCTAATTTATTTTTTGGAAGCATTCCTTTAATCGCATGTTCAACCAACCTTCTTGCATCTTTCGCTTGAAGCTGTTCTGCATTAAGGAAACGTTGCCCACCAGGATATCCTGTGTGACGAACGTATTGTTTTTGCTTCCACTTATCACCAGATAGTAATACTTTTTCAGCATTGATAACAATAACATTGTCTCCACAATCTACGTGAGGAGTGAAATTTGTCTTGTGTTTTCCTCTTAAATAAATTGCTGCTATCGAAGCAGTTCTACCTAGCGGAAGGTTGCCTGCATCGATCACTACCCATTGTTTATCAACGGTTTGAGCATTTGCAGAGATTGTCTTATAACTTAATGTATTCACAACTTTATGTTTTAATCATCCTTTTCAGGGGTGCAAATGTACAATTATTCCCTTTTTACCAAAAGTCTTTTTTGGTTTTATTTCGTAAAACAATTATTTTTAAGCTTAATGATTTATATTTTGACTTATATATTACTCAAAACTTCACTTTTTTTAACACCTGATTGATTAAGAATACCCATCAATGAGCCTCTAACCAATCGTTTCCAAACCCGATGTCAACGACGAGGGGTACCGAAAGTTTAAATGCGTTTTCCATTTCAGATTTTATCATTTTTTCAAAACCTTCTTTTTCTGTTTTTAAAACATCAAAGACAAGTTCATCATGAACCTGTAGCAACATTCTTGATTTCCAATTTTCAGCTTTGATTTTCTTTTGAATCGAAATCATTGCAATTTTGATAATATCTGCTGCGCTTCCTTGAATGGGAGCGTTTACAGCATTTCTTTCAGCGGCTCCTCGAACTACTGCATTTTGAGAGTTGATGTCTCTCAAATAGCGCCTTCTTCCCAATACGGTTTCAACATAGCCATTATCACGAGCAAAATTAATTTGACTGGCAATATATTCCCTAAGTTTAGGATAGCTTTCATAATAAGTTTCGATCAATTCTTTTGATTCACCCCGACTGAGATCGGTTTGCTGACTGAGACCAAAGGCCGATACGCCATAAACAATTCCAAAGTTGACTGTTTTTGCATTGCTTCTTTGTTCGCGTGTAACTTCTTCCAGCGGAACATTGAAGACACGAGAGGCAGTTGCTGCATGAATGTCTTCATTGTTTTTAAATGCATTAACCATTGAAGGGTCTTCGCTTAAAGCGGCAATAATCCTTAACTCTATTTGCGAATAATCTGATGCCATCAATACATGATCACTGTCTCTGGGAATAAAAGCTTTTCGCACTTCCTGCCCCCTGAGTGTTCTGATGGGAATGTTTTGTAAATTAGGCTTGTTGCTGCTGAGCCTTCCGGTAGCAGCCACTGCTTGGTTATATATGGTGTGAATTCTTCCCGTTTGAGGATTAACTTCTTGTGGCAGGGCGGTTACATAAGTGCTTTGTAGCTTTTGTAAAGAACGCCATTCCGTAATCTCAGAAATTATCAGGTGGTCTTTGGCCAGGTAAGATAAAACATCCTCTGCAGTTGAATATTGACCTGTTTTCGTTTTCTTGGGTTTGTCAACCAGTTTGAGTTTTTCAAACAATACCACCCCCAACTGTTTTGGAGAAGCGAGGTTAAATTCTTCCCCAGCTTTTTCGAAAATACTTTTTTCTAGCCTTGCAATGTCTTCCGCCAATACTTTAGAAAGTTTATCCAAAAATGCTACATTTAAATTAATTCCTTCTGCTTCCATTGCAGTCAGAACCTCCACCAAAGGCAGTTCAACATCTTTAAATAGTGAATGGGTATTGGCAGCTTCTAGTTCCTTTTCAAAATGGTGTTTAAGTTGCAGTGTGATGTCTGCATCTTCAACCGCATATTCGGTTTGTTTAATTAAATCAACGTCACGCATGTTGCCCTGATCTTTCCCCTTTTTACCGATCAGATCTGTTATGGGTTGAGGGCTATAGTTAAGATAAGTTTCTGATAAAATATCCATGTTATGTCGCATGTCAGGATTGATCAAATAATGCGCGATCATGGTGTCGTATAAAGGACCCGAAACTTCAAGTTTGTATTTACGTAATACTTTTAAGTCGTATTTAAGATTATGCCCAACTTTTTCAATTTGGTCATTTTCAAAAAAGGGTCTAAACTGTTCAATGATTTTTTGAGCCTCTTTAAAATCTTCAGGAAAGGCTACGTAATATCCCTTATGAATTTCCCAGCTAAAAGCAATCCCAACCAATTCGGCTTGAAGGGCATCGAGACCTGTGGTTTCAGTGTCGAAACAAACTGATTTTTGGGACAATAGTTTTTGTAATAATATGGACCTCCCAACATTAGAGTCAATCAATTGATATTCATGCGCGATTGCATTTTGATCTTTTTTTGTTGCTTCCTCAGATTCAATGTTTCCTTGACCAGGAGGAGGATTAAACAAATCAAACTGAGGAGAAGCGGAAGCTTTAGGGGTCTTCTTTTCAACAAGCACCTCCTGAGTAACTTCAGCCGTACCCGAATTGAAAATCTTATTGATGCTCTCTTGCATTCGGCGAAACTCCAATTCTTCAAAAACAACACCCACTGCATTTAGGTCAGGAGTGGATAGTTCATAATCATTAGCATTAAATTGAACAGGAACATCAGTGATTATGGTTGCTAATTTTTTTGAGAGAATACCAAGTTCTTTATTGGCTTCGATTTTCTCTTTTAATTTTCCTTTAACTTTGTCTACATTCTCTAAAAGGACTTCCATGCTTCCAAATTCTTTTAGAAATTTCTTTGCAGTCTTGTCTCCCACACCAGGCAAGCCAGGAATGTTGTCTACACTGTCGCCCATCATTCCCAAATAGTCAATGACCTGCTCGGGGCGCTCTACTTCGAACTTGGCTTGAACTTCGGGAACTCCCCATATTTCGATGCCATTTCCCATTCTCGCAGGTCGGTACATAAAAATATTTTCCGAAACCAATTGTGCAAAATCTTTATCTGGAGTTACCATAAAGGTTTTAAATCCGTCTTTTTCAGCTTGTTTGGCAAGGGTTCCAATAACATCATCTGCTTCAAATCCCTCTTTCACTACCACAGGAATGTGCATGGCATTTAATATTTTTTGAATGTAAGGAACAGCAATTGAAATTGCCTCTGGCGTTTCGTCACGATTGGCTTTATAGTCATCAAACATCTCTTTTCTAATGTGAGAACCACCCTTGTCAAAACAAACCGCAAGATGATCTGGACGCTCTCTTTTAATGACATCCAACAAAGAGTTCATAAAGCCCATAATGGCTGAAGTGTCCATCCCTTTGGAGTTGATCCTAGGGTTTTTAATAAAAGCATAATACCCTCTGAAAATCAGAGCGAAAGCATCGAGAAGAAATAGTCTTTTTTTAGAGCTCATGGATATATTTGGTTAAAAATAAACAAAGCCAGTGGATATAAAAATGCTGGAGGAAAGATTTATAGTAAAGTCTTAATCTTTTTTGCAATTCCTTCGCCATCAAGTCCTAAATCCTTGAGGAGTTCAGGGGTTGTTCCATGAGAGATAAAGTCATCTGGAATTCCCATAAGCACAGTCTTTACTTTATATTTATTGACTGAAGCAAATTCGAGAACGGCACTTCCGGCTCCGCCGCTAACGGCTCCATCTTCAATAATAAGGATTGATTTGTATTTTTTAAAAACTTCGTGAAGCATTTTTTCGTCAAGTGGTTTTACGTAGGCTAAATCATAGTGAGCGATTTGACTTTTTTCGCTAACTAGATCAATGGCTTCTTCAACTTGTAAGGCGATTGTTCCCAAACTAATTATTCCAATTTCACTTCCCTCTTTTAAACATTTTCCTTTTCCAAATTCAACTTTTTCGAAAGGGAGTTCCCAGTTTAAGAGCTTTCCATATCCTCTAGGGTATCGGATTGCTAAGGGCTGGTTCAGATCTAATTGCGCAGTGTACAATAAATTTCGTAAATCGATTTCATCTTTGGGTGCAGCAACAATAATGTTTGGAATACACCTCAAGTAAGCAATATCAAAAACACCGTGGTGAGAAGGCCCATCATTTCCTACCAAGCCTGCGCGATCTACACAAAAAACAACGGCCAAATTTTGCAAAGCAACATCATGTATGACTTGATCATAAGCACGTTGTAAAAAAGTAGAATAAATGGCACAAAAAGGGATATATCCCTGAGTTGCCATTCCAGCAGCAAGCGTCACCGCATGTTGCTCGGCAATTCCCACATCAAAGCACCTTTCGGGAAACGCTTTCATCATAAGGTTCAACGAGCTTCCAGAGGGCATGGCTGGAGTGATGGCGACGATCTTATCATTTTTTGCAGCCAATGCTACCAGAGTTTTCCCAAAAACGTCTTGGTATTTGCTTTCTCCCGATGCAATTTTTTTATTTATTTTACCAGTTAAAGGATCAAATTTTCCAGGCGCATGGTACTTTACTTGATCTTGTTCTGCAAGTGGAAGTCCTTTTCCTTTTGTTGTGATCACATGAAGCAATCGAGGTCCTTTGATGTTTTTTTGTTCTTCTAAAGCAATTTTTAAAGCAGCCAAATCATGTCCATCTACAGGACCACTAAAAGGAATGTTTAAAGCCTCGAAAAAATTTTGAACTGATTCCGATTCTTGTTTTACTTTTTCGAAATATTTTTTTAAAGCACCCACACTTGGATCAATTCCAATGGCATTATCATTTAGAATTACCAAAACATTTGCATTTGTTGTGCCCAAATGATTTAGGGCCTCCAATGCCATGCCTCCAGCAACCGAAGCATCTCCTATAATGGCGATGTGATGGGTTTCGTTTTCGCCTTTCAATTGGTTGGCCAAAGCCATTCCTAATGCAGCGGAAATAGAGGTTGAAGCGTGTCCTGTGCCAAAGGCATCATATTCGCTTTCATTTCTTTTTGGGAAACCGCTAATTCCATTTTTCTGCCGAAGTGTCTTAAAAGAATCTCTTCTCCCTGTTAATATTTTATGCCCATAGGCTTGGTGCCCAACATCCCAAATCAAAAGGTCTTTGGGGGTGTTAAAAACATAATGAAGTAATAAGGTCAGTTCAACTACTCCTAAGCTAGCGCCGAGATGTCCTTCGTTTTCAGAAACGACCTTGATAATGTATTCCCGCAACTCCTCTGCCAACCCTTGGAGTTGGTCCAGTGATAGTTTTCGCAAGTCTTTAGGACTTTGTATTTTGGACAAAAGCATATCACAAAGATAGGGTTTCGTTTGTTCCAACTTACGGTGTTTTGTAAATTCACTCCATGGAAATACGATTAGACGACAACTACTTTATGAAACAAGCACTCATAGAAGCTCAAAAGGCTTATGAATCTGGCGAAGTTCCAGTAGGAGCAGTGGTAGTAGTTGATCAAAAAATAATTGCAAGAGCTCACAACCTGACCGAGCGATTGACAGATGTTACGGCACATGCTGAAATGCAAGCCATTACTTCAGCGGCAAATTTCTTGAATGGGAAATATTTGAAAGGATGTACTATTTATGTAACCCTTGAGCCATGTGTGATGTGCTTGGGTGCGCTCTATTGGTCACAATTGAGCCGTATTGTTTTTGGCGCATCCGATCCCAAACGGGGATTTATTCAGGCGAATTTAAGTCCACACCCAAAAACGGCAGTTGAGAAAGGAGTTCTGGAAAAAGAAGCTTCAGACTTGTTAAATACTTTTTTTAGAAGTAAGCGGAAATAAAAAAAGCCTTCCAATTGGAAGGCTTTGTGTTTGTAGTCTTAATGTATGATTATAATAGAGCGATTTGAGAAGCTTGCTTCCCTTTATTACCCTCTTCTTCAACATATTCAACTTTATCACCCTCTTGGAGTGTTAGCCCATTAAGGGCAGAAACGTGAACAAATACATCCTCAGATGTTTCGTCGTTTGTAATGAAACCATAACCTTTGGATCCATTAAAGAATTTAACTGTACCAGTCATATTAAAATATTAATTTTCCGCAAGTTACGCATTTACCATAAAGTAATATAAGATTTATTTACTTTTTTGTTGTTTACTTCGTATTTTATCAAAATTTTTCTGTGTAAGTGTATAATCTTCAAGCTTTTTTCCTTGCCAACGGTGCTTTAAAAAAACAGGCATAAATAAAAAAGCTCCCGCCAATACTGTGATTCCAACTATTTTATTTCCAAGTTCGTGATCTCCAGAATTTTTAAAATAATAACCCACAAAAAGACTGATTAAGAGCATTATAAACAAGATTCGAAGAAAATATTTCATTTTTGATTGAATTATATTGTAAGAAAAACTTTACACAAATGGACTTACTTTTTTGGTAAAAATTTTAAATAAAGTTCGTTCAATTGACTTTCATTTATAGGTGACGGTGCATCAATCATGATGTCTCGTCCACTATTGTTTTTAGGAAAAGCGATAAAATCTCGGATGGTTTCGCTTCCACCTAAAATAGCGACTAATCGATCTAATCCCAAGGCAATTCCTCCATGAGGTGGAGCGCCATATTGGAATGCTTTCATCAAAAAACCAAACTGACTCTCGGCCTCTTCAGCACTGAATCCGAGTAGGGAGAACATTTTTTGCTGTAATTCGGCATCATGAATTCGAATGGATCCTCCGCCAATTTCGTTTCCGTTGAGCACCAAATCATAGGCGTTTGCATTTACTTTTCCGGGTTCAGTTTCCAACAAATCCAGATGCTCAGGTTTTGGAGCAGTAAACGGATGGTGCATTGCATGATAACGATTTGTTTCTTCGTCCCATTCTAACAAAGGAAAATCGGTGACCCACAATGGAGCAAATTCTTCCGGATTTCTCAGTCCTTTTCTTTCAGCAATTTCAAGACGTAGTGCACTCAATTGACTTCGTGTTGAATGAGCATCGCCTGCTAAAACCAAAATCAAATCTCCAGGTTTGGATTGTGTTGTGACTGCCCAATCGGAAAGGTCTTCGCTTGTGAAAAACTTGTCAACAGAAGATTTAAAACTTCCATCCTCATTGTGCTTGACCCAGACCATTCCCAGCGCCCCAATTTGTGGCCTTCTCACCCAATCGATAAGGGCATCGATTTCTTTTCGTGTATGAGCTGCCCCGCCCGGAACTGCAATTCCGACAACCAGCTCTTGACTGTCAAAAACATTAAATCCTTTGTTTTTTGCCAACGCATTGAGTTCTCCAAACTCCATGCCGAACCTAATGTCGGGTTTGTCATTTCCAAAACGTTTCATGGCTTCGGCATAGGTGATTCTTGGGAAAGCTGCTACCTCGACACCTTTTATTTTTTTTAATAGATGTTTGGTCAAAGCTTCAAACTGATTCAAAATGTCTTCTTGTTCTACAAAGGACATTTCACAATCGATTTGTGTAAATTCTGGCTGACGATCTGCCCTTAAATCTTCATCTCTAAAGCATTTTACAATTTGAAAGTATTTGTCAAAACCTCCCACCATCAACAATTGCTTAAAAGTCTGAGGAGATTGGGGCAGTGCATAAAATTCTCCAGAATTCATTCTAGAAGGAACGACAAAATCTCGTGCACCTTCGGGTGTTGATTTTATTAAATAAGGAGTTTCCACATCAATAAAATCTGCCTCTGAAAGAAAATTTCGTATTTCAAGACTTACCTTGTGACGGAAAACTAAATTTTCACGTACTGGGTTTCTTCTTAAATCTAAATATCGGTATTGCATTCGCAATTCTTCTCCACCATCAGTTTTGTTTTCAATGGTAAAAGGAGGGGTTTTGGAGGCATTCAAAAGCTGAAGTTCCTCAACCAAAATTTCTATATTCCCAGTAGTAATATTTGGGTTTTTTGATTCGCGTTCAATGACTTTTCCCGAAACTCTAATGACGTCTTCTCGACCCAATTCGAGTGATTTTTTAAAAACATCAGCAGGGGTTCTTTCTTCATCAAATATCAATTGAGTAATTCCATATCGGTCTCGAATATCGACCCATACAAGAAACCCTTTGTTCCGGACTTTCTGAACCCAACCGGCCAGAGTTATCGATTGATGTTGATGAGTTTCGCGAAGCTCGCCACAATGATGTGTTCTTAACATTTTAATTGAATTAGGTGCAAAGGTAATAAGAACCTACTTTTCTTTTAAGCCTTAATTACATTTTAAAGTTTCCCTTTTATTTTTAGTTTGATTTGATAGGTGATTAAAAACGTTGCAGGGACAATAAATAGGGTTAAAAAAGTTGCAAAACTTAACCCGAAGATTACTGTTTTTGCCAATGGCCCCCAGAAGGAGACATTGTCACCTCCAATATATATTTGTGGATCCCAGTCAGAAAATAGTGCAAAAAAATCAATATTCAAACCAATCGCCAATGGAATCAACCCTAAAATTGTTGTGATTGCAGTCAAAATCACTGGACGTAACCTTGCTGTTCCTCCCTCAATAATTGCTTCAATTGCTTTACTATTGGGCAGCATTTGTTCTTTTGGAATCTCTTCCTCAGATTTTTTTCTATCCAATAATAATTGTGTGTAATCCAATAATACAACACCATTATTCACCACTATTCCGGAAAGGGATATGATTCCCATCATGGTCATTAAGATAACAAAAGGCAATTGGAAAATAATATTCCCAAGAAAAACACCAGTGAAACTTAAAAAAATAGAAATTAAAATAATGATGGGCTTAGAAATTGAATTGAACTGAAAAACCAAAAGCAACATAATCAACGCCAAAGCTGCAAGGAGTGCATTTGACAAAAAGTTCATGTTTTTTTCTTGCTCCTCTATTTCTCCAGTGAACTTAATGCTTACTCCTTCTTCAATGGTGTAATTCAACAAGGCGTTTTTGACATTTTCGACTACTTCGTTGGCATTGAATCCTGCGAGAACTGCAGAATATAAAGTAACCAATCGAACAGATTTTCGATGCTTGATGGCACTAAAAGAAGATGACTTTCTTTCAGTGATCAAAGCAGCAATTGGAATTTCTTTTGTTTTTCCTGTGGCTTGATCTCTAAAGATTATGTTTTGATTATACAAAGCATTATTGTCATAACGGTATTTTTCTTCAAAACGGACATTGATGTCATAGTCCTCGCCATCTTTTTTGTAAACGCCTGCTTTTCCTCCAAACAAAGAAGTTCTTAGTTGTCGTCCAACCATGGATGCCGAAACACCGAGCTCTCCAGCCTTTTTTCGATCGACATGAAGTTCCGTTCCAGGTTTGTTTTTATTAACATCAATTTTTAAAGCCTCAACTCCTGAAATGTTTTCACGATCCAAAAAGTCTTTCATTTTTTTTGCGTTCAAAATGAGCTTTTCATAATCTCGTCCGCTTACTTCTATATTTACGGGGTATCCTACTGGAGGTCCTTTAGAATCTTTTTCGACAGAGATTAAAATTCCAGGATATTTTCCTTTAAGGTTTCGTTGAATTTCACTTCGTAAAGATTCACTAGATGCGCCACGACGGTATTTAAATTCTCGAATGGTCAGGGTTATTTTTGCTTTATGAGGCATTTCGTTGGTAACCCCATTGTCTGTTTCAGGGTTTCCTGCACCTGCTCCAACTTGAGCAACAGCATCTTCTACTAAGAAGTTAAAACCATTGGATTGGTATTTTTCATTATCTAGAATTTCAAAAATATCAGCTTCAATACGTTTGGTGATTTTATTTGTTTTTCCAATGGCAGTTCCTTCCGGATATTCAATGTAAGTTATGATTTGATTGGGTTGGTTTTCAGGGAAGAATTCTACTTTGGGAGGAAAAATCCCCATCAGGACAAAAGAGAAAATCAATAACATAAAAGTTCCTAACAACAAAGCATAAGGGCGATAGCCTCTGAGCAAAGAAGTAAGCAAGGATCGGTAGCTATTTTCGAGCCAGATTAAAAATGTATTTTGAAAACGTAATGCAAGGTTTTTGATGAAAAATTTATACGCCCAAAAAAGCCCAGTAATGAGGATCATTAAGGTTCCAATCCCTCTGATTACTCCTTCGTTAAAAACTAACAGCAGCCCCAACCCACCGAGTATAAATGTTAACCTGAACAAGCCTTTGTTACTCATTTCTCGGTCACTGATTTCCATGAATTGAGACACTAGCATGGAGTTAAAAAGCAATGCGACGACTAGCGAAGATCCCAACACAACGGATAGGGTTATTGGGAAGTAAATCATAAACTCACCCATCAATCCTGGCCATGCTCCTAGGGGGACAAATGCAGCAATTGTCGTTGCGGTTGAGACAATTATGGGAAACGCAATTTCTCCAATTCCAGCCTTTGCAGCTTGAATTCTGCTCATTCCTTCTTTCTCCATCAAACGATAAACGTTTTCGACGACCACAATTCCGTTGTCCACCAGCATTCCAAGACCCATTACCAATCCAAAAAGGACCATGGTGTTCATTGTATACCCCAATAATGACATAATCATAAATGACATGAACATCGACATCGGGATTGCAAATCCAACAAATAGTGCATTACGGAAACCAAGGAAAAACATCAAAACAACCACAACTAAGATGACACCAAAAATAATGTTATTTACCAAGTCACTTACTTGATTTAGAGTGATCATGGATTGGTCGTTTGATAGCTTTATGGTCAAGTCTTTAGGAAAGTGATTTTGACCTAATTCGCTAACCAGTTTTCTGATTTTTTGTGAAGCTTGAATTAAGTTTTTACCCCCTCTTTTTTTCACGTCCAATAACACTACCTTTTTCCCAAATGACCTAGCAAAGGAGGTAATGTCTTTTTCTTTAAAACTAATTTCGGCAATGTCACCAAGATAGGTTATCCCTTTTTCGGTTTTGATTACAAAGTTTTTTAATTCCTGTGGGTCTTTAATTTCCCCAATGACTCGGAGGCTGCTTCTTTGCCCATCTGCAATTATATTTCCCGCTGATATGGTCGCATTTTCTCCTCCAATGGAATTCATGATGTCATTGAAACTTATTTTTGAGGCAGTCATTTTATAGATGTCAACTGCGATTTCAACTTCAAAATCTTGAATCCCTCTAATGTCAACAGACTTAATCTCCGGAAGCTGTTCTATTCTGTTTTCTAGATATTCAGCATGCATTTTTAGTTCTTCAATTGGATAATCACCAATCAAACTCACACTTAAAATGGGCATTAACTCAGAAAAATCCATTTCAAAAATAGAAGGCTCTACTTTTGCATTGTTAAAAGTGGGCCAATCTGCACTGGAGATGACTCCATCAACCAAGTCTTTGGCTTTTTGTTTGGCCAAATCAATCGTAATGTCCTCATCAAATTCAATTGTAATTGCCCCAAAATCCTCTTCAGATGTAGAGGTCATGTCAACAAGATTAGGAACGCCTCTTAAAGCTTCTTCTAGCGGATCAATAATCAGTCTCTCGATATCTTCTGCGGTGTTTCCCGGGAAAACAGCAGTAACAAAAATTCGTGTATCATTGATTTCAGGAAAGCTTTCTCTTGGCATGACATTGTAGGAACGTATGCCGAGAAAGAAAAAGATCGCCATGATTACATAAATGACCGTCTTGTGATCAATTGCCCAACTGGATAAAGAAAATTCTTTGTAAGTATGTTTTTTCATTTTATGAATTCAGGGATTATTCTATTGTTTTTACCCGTTGATTGTTTTCTACGATCGAGGCACCTTCGTCAACAATAAGGTCTCCAGCGTTTAATCCCTCAAGAATTTCAACCCTATCTTGAGTTTTCTTTCCTAGTTTTAAAAACACCTGCTCAGTTAGAAAAACACCTTCTTTTTGATCGGATTTGAGTCTGTAAACATAGCTTTCGTTTTTAGCATTTTCTTTAATGATTCTTGAAGGAATTAATATCGCTTCTTGATTTGAATAATCTAAAATTTTCAATTTACTTGTCAAGTTGGGTTTTGTCAGGTTATCCGTGTTAACTAAAGGAGCTTCTACTCTAAAACTTCTGTTATTCGGATTGATAAAGCTCCCCGTTTGTCTTATTCTACTTTTATATTCTCGACCGAGCATTGGGATTTCAATAATTGCTTCTGTCCCAATTTTTATGGACTTAAGATAACGTTCTGGAACGTTTGCTTCGGTGTACATTTCATCAAGATTCACGATTCGCATTACAGCTGTTTTTCCTGGAATTAGGTTGGTTCCAGTATTTGCAGTGATCTCATCAATTATTCCTGAAAAAGGGGCGTGAATTTCTGTTTTTTCAATTTGCGTTTTTAACTGGGCAATGCTTTTTAAATTTGACGCATACATTGTCTTCGCTTCAAGCATATTTATTTCGGCTCCTATTTTTTGATCCCAAAGTCTTTGGATTCTCTCTAATTTAGTTTTGGAAAGCGCTGTTTGAATTTCAAGTTGTTCCAATTGACTCCTCAAACCGGCATCGTCAATATGCGCCAAAAGCATTCCTTTTTTAACTTTTTGACCTTCCCTAACATATATTTTCTTGAGAATTCCATTAAATTCTGGAAAAAGCAAAACATTTTTTCTGGTTTTAATACTTGCTTGAAACTCAATGAAATGATTAAACTTTTCTGAGCTTAGATTGATTGTGGTGATCAACGGTAAGTTTTCATTAGGATCAAGGCTCGCAATGGCAGCATTGATTGTATTTAACTCAATTTTAAGCGAATTAAATGTTTTTGTTTTTGCATCTTTCTCAGCCCTCAAACCCTCAAGGTTCCCAGAATCGATCAGCTCAGAAACACTTGGTTTTTTTTCACTTTTACAAGCAACAATAAGTGAAAATAAAGAAACTATAATTAATAATTTTTTCATGGTTTTAAGGATTAGGTGTATTTAAAAGAGTTTCTAACTCTATTTTTTTAGTGATTACGTTATTAATGGAATTCAAAAAGCTGCTTTGAATTGTATAAAGTTGCAACTGGGCCTGCCGTAACTCAAAAGAACTGACCATTCCTTCAAAATATTTAGTTTGGTTTTTCTTTTCAATACGCTCGGCCAATCTCAAGTTTTCCTTTTCCGTAAAATAATTTTCAATGGCCAATTGATAATCGTTTAGGGCTGCATTTACCTCAATTTGAACTCTGTTTTGAACTTCATTAAGATTTGTTTTGGCCTGTTCTAGGGTTATTTTTGCTTTTTGAGTGTTTGCAGATCTTCCCAGCGAACTGAAAATAGGAATATTGAGTTTCACCCCCACCAAGGACGAGCCAAACCATTTTTGAGAATTCTCTGTAAAAGTGAACTCATTGCTATTACCCGTATAAGTCCCATTAATAAAAGCCATAAGCTTTGGCAAACTCTTTGATTTCTCTAGTTTAAAAAGAAGTGCGTCTGATTTCATTTTATTTTCAGCAATCTGAATATCAATATTGTTAATAATATCAACAGCGTCAGATTTATCAATCAACAGACTGGCCTCACTAAAAATATCTTCTACGCCACTCGAAAGCACTAGTTTTTGATCTAAAGGATAACCAATAACGAACTTGAGTATTTCCTCAGTGATTTTAATAAAGTTTTTAGCATATTTTAATTGAGAATTGATGCTGGATAAGGTCAAACGAATTTGCTCCACGCTTTCCTCTTCTTCAAAACCATTTTTAAAAAGTTGATGAACCTCGGTCAAATTGTCCTCCAGTTTTGCGATATTTTTTTCTAAAAAATTCACATTGTATTCTGCTAGCAATACAGACGTATAGGTCGTTACCGTAAGCTTTTTTACCTCCAAAGCAGTTTTCTTAAACAAGTTTTCGGAAATGTTTAAATAAACCTTAATTGCTTCCAACCCGACCAAGTAGGATCCATCAAAAATAAGTTGTTCTAACTTTACCGTCCCGATTAAATTTTGCTTCGTTCCAAAAGTTAGTTCAGAAAACTCCCCTGGGATTCCACCAAAAAATTCAGCTGGAACTAATGAAACAGGTCTTTCCAAGAAGTTTTGATAATTGGCTTCAGCGCTAATTTGCGGTAGACCAATGGCAATGGTTTTCCATTTCTCTTTGTAGGCCTTTTGGATTTCTAAATCAGCATTGATAATTGCGCTATTGTTTTTTAATCCAAAAGTAATGGCCTCATCAAGGGTCAAAGATTCGGGAAGATCTTGGCCCCAAGCGAAGCTCGTCAGGAGTGTCAATATCAAAAATAAATTAATTTTCATGATTTTTATTTGAGTTATAACTTTTTAAAAACGACAAACCTTTGGAAGTTACGATTGCCCTCAGATGATAGTCGATGTATTGATCTATTAATTGATCAATTTTATAGTCTTTAGGAGAAAACAACTTTATGTTTCGAATGCCAGCAAATCCGTTAAAGTAAATACGAGTTATAAATTGAGGATCTATAGAAGCTCTAAAAAGTCCTTTCTCTATTCCTTTATTTATGCTTTTTTCAAAACTTGCTCCTAAGGTGTCTAATTCCATTTCCCTTAATTCATCATGAATTTTTGGATAATATTTTTGAAGTTGATATTGTACAGAACTGTCTTTTTTTGCTAATATCTGAACTGCAATTTTTTTAATCTCATAAATCGCAATGATGGAGTTTTCAGATTCATCTTGAATTTTAAGTATTTGAGATTTGACTTGATCAAAGATTTGAAAAACAGCAGCCCTGACGAGCGAAGGCTTGTCTTCAAAATGAGAATAAATTGTTTTTTTAGAAATGTGCATTCGCTCCGCGATGTCATCCATTGTGACACTCTTTGTCCCATACTCAAGAAACATCAGGGCAGATTGATTTATGATTTCTTTTTTCACCAAAAATATTTCTGCAAAATTAATCAAGAAAACTTTTAATACCTAAAAAGTTTCCAAAGTTTTTCCGTTTTTTTTCTTAGGTTTACTGTTGGTACTGTATTTTTACAAAAAACTTATTTTTAGATGGAAATTTTCAAGCAGTATAACCAACTTTTGAATCCCTTTCTTGAAGATTTTAAAATCACAAAATCACCACAAAATCTTTACCTCCCCATTGATTATATCCTAGAGTTAGGAGGCAAAAGAATCCGTCCTTTTTTAACCCTAATGGCGGCTGAAAGTTTTGGTGCAAACCCTAAAGAAGCATTGCCTGCTGCGCTTTCCGTTGAAGTTTTTCACAATTTTACCCTGATGCATGATGACATTATGGACGACGCACCCTTGCGCAGAGGAAAGACCACTGTTCATGAAAAATGGGACATCAATACGGCCCTACTTTCTGGTGATGCAATGTTGATTAGGGCCTATCAGTTACTTGAAAATTATCCAGCTCAGATGTTTGTAAAGCTCAATCAATTGCTCAGTAGGACTGCGCTTGAAGTTTGCGAAGGACAACAATATGACATTGATTTTGAAACTTTAAATAATGTAAGTCAAGAAGATTATATTGAAATGATCAGATTGAAAACAGCCGTATTGGTCGGTTGTGCACTGAAAATGGGAGCTGCTGTAGCCCAAGCTTCTGAGTTAGATTGTCAGCTTTTCTATGATTTTGGGATTCAGTTGGGATTGGCTTTTCAATTACAAGACGACTATTTAGATGCTTTTGGAAACCCCGAAACTTTTGGTAAGCAAGTAGGAGGTGACATTTTGGAAAACAAAAAAACCATTTTATACCACCTTGCTTTAAAAAACGGGAATAAATTACAGCAAGACCGTCTTAACGAACTCCTCAACAGTGAAGATAAAATAGCGGCAAACCAAAAAATCACAGAAGTTAAAGCACTCTTTGAAATTACAGAAGCGAGAAGCGCAACTCGAGACTTGATTTCCCATTACACAAAAAAGGCAGACGAAAAACTAGGGGCGATCTCCATTTCTGAGGAACAAAAACAAAAGTTTGTAGCAGTCAAGCAATGGTTGATGAGCCGAGATCATTAAAATAAACGTTTCGCTAAGGCTTTTATAAATTGGATTACTTTAAAGGAGCGCATAATTTTTAATTCCTCCCAATGGTTGCTTTTTTCATCCAAGAATTTGAAGATGGTTTGTGTGGTGTTGTTTTTAAACATTCGCTTAAAAAGATCAGCACCTTCGGCATTGTTGTTTGCAAGTACATCAAGAAAAAGTAAATCGTAAAACCAAAACCGATTTCTTTTTCCAAACTGATCTAGCGGTTTGTTTTGTTTTAAATGTTGAATCAATTCTTTGGTCTTTTCATTGATCCTTTGAAACGTAAAGCCCGTGCTTGGTTTAGTCCATCCGCCTGCAGTGCCAATGTGAAGTAAACGTTCTGTATTGTTGAGGTCAAATCGATAACATGTCATAGGAATTTGTCCTTCTTCTTGTTCAAGGATTTTATATCCTTGGGTGGGTATTTCACTAAGAAATGTTTCGATTTCAGCAATATATTCCTCCTTCTCCAAAAGATCTTTTGAGAAAAGGGTGTATTCGACCAAAGCTTTGGTTGGAGAAAAAGGGAGTAAATACATAAAGCGAGTATTCCCTTTCTGGGGAATATCAAAATTCATAAACTCTATTTTATCAGGATCAAAACAAGGCGCATTTGTTTCGATGACTTGTCCAACGAAATGTTGTTGAAGCACTGGATACTTTGACTGATTGTAAAGTAAACTTGGATCATAAATGCTAGAAAAAATCAGATCCGCTTCATATTGATTTTTAGCTGTTTTTACGCTGTTGACTTGGTGATCAATCTCAACAATGTTTTCTTGAGTCTGTTCGAGTTGCGCACAAGACTTGAGCTTCTCTTTAATTAAATGATAAAAATCAAGACTTCTGATCATTTTATATTGAAAGGGTTTTAGCGGAAAATCCATTTCAAAACCTTCGGCAGCAAAATGTGCGTGGTTCCATTTTTTGTGAATTATTTCCTCAAGATCGCCCTCATTGTCCTCCCAAAAACACCAAGTTCTGTCGTTCGTTGTTTTTGATTCCCTCTCTATTAATAGGATAGACTTGTTTTTAAAATAAGGATCCATACAGATACGGGAAACAAGTAATAACCCGGATGCGCCTCCTCCACAAATAATATAGTCGTATTTCTTATTTTTCATCAGACAATCCAAAAGTAATGAATCCAAGTTAGAGCAGATTAAAATGTTTAAAATTTATATATTTGCCAATTATTATTAGTTATTGATTTATGGATGAAATTATTGAATACTTCGGAAGTATAAGCCCAATAAGGGGAGCTCTTTATGCTACGATTTTCACTTGGTTTTTAACTGCTTTGGGTGCCTCATTTGTTTTCTTCTTTAAAACTTTGCACAGAGGCTTTTTGGACGGAATGTTGGGTTTCACCGGAGGGGTGATGGTTGCCGCCAGTTTTTGGAGCTTGCTTGCCCCGGGAATAGAAATGAGTGAAGGGGAGGGGTTTGTAAAAGTAATGCCCGCTGCCATAGGATTTGCTTTAGGTGCGTTATTTATTTTTGCATTAGATAAAGTTTTGCCACACATTCATATAAACTTTAAAGAAACAGAAGGGATTAAAACCCCTTGGCACCGGACAACACTTTTGGTTTTGGCCATCACATTACACAACATTCCTGAAGGCTTGGCTGTTGGGGTATTATTTGGAGGAGTTGCCACCGGAATTCCAGAAGCTTCTATTGCCGGAGCAGTCGTTTTAGCGCTTGGTATTGGAATTCAAAACTTTCCAGAAGGAATGGCAGTTTCGATGCCCTTAAGAAGACAAGGCCTAAGTCGCAGAAAAAGTTTTTGGTACGGACAAATGTCCGCAGTCGTTGAACCCATCGCTGGAGTTTTGGGTGCAGTAGCAGTAACATTTTTCACACCAATATTGCCTTATGCCCTCGCTTTTGCCGCGGGCGCAATGATCTTTGTTGTTGTAGAAGAAGTGATTCCTGAAACCCAACAGGATAAATATACAGACATAGCAACCCTTGGATTTATTGGAGGATTTATTGTTATGATGTGCTTAGATGTCGGTCTAGGGGGCTAGATAAACTACTCTTTATCAAAATTCTTCCAACCTTGTGCCTCCATTTTGATGGATTGCCCTAAGCCTGTAATTAAATTACATGAGTCGTTCTTTTCAGTAAAGTGACCAATGGGCGTTAATAGAGGATGGTTTTTTATTTTATCAAAATCAGACTGTTTGATTGCCATTAAAAGTTCGTAGTCTTCTCCACCGTTTAATACCGCCGTAGTGCTGTTCATCTTGAACTCTTCGGCAGTTGAAAGTGCCTGAGGGTCGATGGGTAGTTTTTCTTCAAAAACTTGACATCCCAAATTAGATGACTTACACAGGTGATGTATTTCAGAGGAAAGGCCATCGCTGATGTCGATCATTGCATTGGGAACAATTTCCAAATCTTTTAGAAGTTCAACAATATCTTTTCTAGCTTCTGGCTTTAATTGTCGCTCAACACAATAAGCATAATTAGATAAATCGGGTTGTGCATTTGGATTGACCTGAAAAACAGCTTTTTCACGCTCTAAGACTTGAAGTCCTAGATAAGCTCCCCCAAGATCACCGCTTACCACCAATATGTCATTCGGCTGAGCACCAGATCGGTAGGTTGTTTTTTCTTTAGCGACTTGTCCCAAAGCAGTAACTGAAATAATCAGTCCAGTGGTACTGCTCGAAGTATCTCCGCCCACCAAATCAATTTTATAATTTTTACAAGCCAAAGCGATTCCGGCATACAATTCCTCAACAGCTTCTAGCGTAAAGCGATTAGAAACTGCAATGGAAACAGTAATTTGAGTGGCTTCTGCGTTCATTGCATAAACATCCGAAAGGTTGACCATAACCGCCTTATATCCTAGATGTTTTAAAGGCATATAACTCAAATCAAAATGAATCCCTTCAACCAGCAAATCTGTTGTTACTACTGTTTGATTTTTATTTAGTTTCAAAACGGCAGCATCATCGCCCACTCCCTTTATGCTGGTTTTGTGCAATAAAGAAAATGTTTTTGTTAGGTGCTCAATTAATTGAAATTCTCCCATTTGAGATAAGGGCGTACGACTTTGGTTTTTGTTTTCAAACATATTGCAAAAATAAGAGGATTTAATCAGATTCGCATCAAGCTTTAAATTTTGTGTAAAATAAAATGAAAAGAATACCTTTATATAAATATATCCCAAATGAAACTTACAATTATTTGTCTTGGATTTCTCTTTTTCTTTGCTTTGTGTTCTTGCGAACCTGAGGAGACTTCAGGCGGTTTTATTGATCTAAAAGAACCAGTGGTTGATGTGACTAAAACGCCTATCGATTTCACAGATACAGAAACAACAACAAAAGCCCTTTGCATTAATGGTTTTGCAGGGGGGTATCCTTGTCTTGGATACGATTTATTGGCGCGGATCCCGCTCTCTAGATTTAAAAGTGCTGAAGCCAATGACAGTTGGGGTTGGACGGATTCTGATACAGCCAAAGAATATGCCATCATTGGGCTAGATGACGGTACTGGTTTTGTAGACATATCCGACCCAATAAATCCAGTATATTTGGGGAAACTTCCCACGGCGACAGCGTCTAGTTCATGGCGAGACATAAAGGTCTACAAGAACCATGCTTATATCGTCAGTGAAGCCAAAGAACATGGCGTTCAAATTTTTGATTTAACAAAACTTCGTGGACTAGAATCTGAGCAAAACTTTACTTCAGATGGTGTTTTAAATACCGTCAATACGGCGCACAATATTTTTATAAATGAAGAAAGCGGCTTTGGTTATGTGGTCGGAACTAATCGTGAAAATGAATACGAAGGTGGCGTTTATTTTTTAGACTTAGCGGACCCACTAAATCCAGTTGTTGTTGGGGGTTATGGAGAACAGGGCTATACGCATGACGCCCAAGTAGTAAACTACAAAGGCCCTGATACTGATTATTTAGGAAAGGAAATTTACATTGGATCAAATGAATCCAATATTGTCATTCTTGATGTAACAGATAAAAAAAATCCAATATTTATTGCTTCTGCCGTTTATCCAAACCTTGTCTATACCCACCAAGGTTGGTTTACAGAAGACCAACGTTTTTTGATCCTGGGTGATGAAGGAGATGAGTATACTTTTGGAGGAAGAACCCGTTCCCTTATTTTCGACTTGGAGGACTTGGATAATCCTGTTTTACACTTTAGCTATATGGGCGCAACCAATGCCATTGACCACAATGGGTATGTCATCAATGATTTACTTTATTTGGCAAATTATACCGCAGGAATAAGAGTCATTGACGTCAAAAACATTGAAAACAAACAAATGTCAGAGGTGGGGTTTTTTGATACTTATCCAAAAGATAATTCAGGTATTTTTGCTGGAGTTTGGAATGTCTACCCGTTTTTTGAAAGCGGGGTGATCTTAATAAGTGATTTAAATAAGGGTTTATTTTTAGTTAAAAAGTCAGAATAGTGTTTAGAAAAGTTATTGCATTTGGTCTAATATTTCTTCTAATGAATTGTGACAACGATCTTATTTCCAATTGGAAAGTTCCAGAACCCTTTAAGGGAGAATTGGCATGGATCAAAGTCTATGGAGGCAGTAATGAAGACATAGCAAAATCCATTATCGGTCTATCCGAAGGAGGTTTTGCAGTCATTGGAAACTCTAACAGTACAGATGGAGATTTCTCTGAAAAAACGAGCGCTGATCGTGATTTGTTTTTGATGAAATTGAAAGATGACGGTTCGCTTTTGTGGAAAAAAACCTACGGAGGCTCGGGAGACGATCTCGGGAATTCACTCCTGCAAACTCCTGAGGGCGGTTTTGTATTGTTGGGTTACAGTAGCAGTCAAGACGGAGACGTCAACCCCACCAAAGGATTTCATGACAATTGGATTTTGAAAGTAGATAAATCAGGAAATATAGAATGGCAAAACACTTATGGGTTTGAAGGCCACGACCATGCATATAATGTGATTTCAACTACTGATGGGGGTTATTTTTTCAATGGTTTTTTAGATGTTACCGCTTCTGGTGGTGAAGGGAACGATGGAAGAAGTGCCAGTAGAAACAGGCATGGCGTTGGAGAGTTTTGGTGCCACAAGCTCGATGCCAACGGCAACCTCGAATGGCGGCGCTACTTTGGAGGAACCAACAATGACAGATCCTACGATGCACTTCAGACGACTGAGGGGAATTTTTTGATGGTTGGAGTTTCAGAAAGCAATGATGTTGACATTTCTAACAACAAAGGAAGTTATGATGTCTGGGCAGTGATGATCAATGAAGAAGGAGAAATGCTGTGGGAAAAATCTTTTGGCGGAGATTTAATTGATGAGGCTTCGGGAGTTATTGAAGATTTTGAAGGTAATTTTAAAATTATCGGAAATAGTTTTAGTCAGGATCAAGACATTAAAAACCCCAGAGGAGAATCTGATGTTTTACAACTTACCATTGATAGCTCGGGAAATTTGATTCGGTCTTTAAACTTTGGTGGATCTGAATTTGATTTGGGAAAGTCATTGGTCGAAGGCTATGATGGATATTTGTTTTTAACGGGTTACTCAAGAAGTTCTGACGGAGATTTTTCTTTAAATGCTGGAGAAAATGATATTTTTTTGATGCAAATCCACCCCAATGGGACCATTATAAAATCCCTTACATTGGGAGGGAATGGCGATGATTATGCAAATGATTTATTAAAAACACAAAGCGGCAGTGTCTTGGTCGTGGGTCAGAGTAACAGTCTTGACAATCCCCTCATTAAAAACAAAGGAAACACAGATATTGTTATTGCTAAATGGGAATAGGTTTTTAATAATTTCACTATCAATAGAATTGATAATTAATCTAAATAAATATAATCAAATTGGCTATATTTGTAATGGTTATAAATAATTTATTATCTCATGATCAAAGTTTCAAAAAGTGCTCGAACAAAAGTCTCTCAATTAATGGAGGAAGAAGGCTATAGCCCGGTACAAGATTTTGTTCGTGTTGGGGTTAAGAGTGGCGGATGTTCAGGACTTTCTTATGACCTCACTTTCGACAAATCTAAAGCCGAAGAAGACCGTCTTTTCGAAGACAATAAAGTCAAGATTTTAGTTGACAAAAAAAGCCTTTTGTACCTGTTGGGGACTACGTTAGAATACTCAGGAGGATTAAACGGAAAAGGATTTGTATTTAATAACCCTAACGCACAGAGAACCTGTGGGTGCGGAGAAAGTTTTTCTTTGTAAAAACAACACAAAAAAAGATGGCTTATACTGAGGAAGAACTCAAGAAAGAATTAGAGACCAAAGAATATGAATATGGTTTCTATACGGACATTGACTCCGAAACTTTTCCGATTGGTTTGAGTGAGGAGATTGTCGAAAGAATATCTGCTAAAAAAAACGAGCCAGAATGGATGACCCAATGGCGTTTGGAAGCATTCCGAGCATGGAAAAAAATGGACGAACCAGATTGGGCAAACGTTCATTATAAAAAGCCTGACTTTCAAGCAATATCCTATTATTCGGCACCCTTAAAAAAAGATAAATACGAAAGTATTGATGAAGTTGATCCCGAACTACTCGCCACTTTTGAAAAGTTAGGAATTTCCCTAGACGAGCAAAAGAAATTGGCAGGAGTCGCTGTGGATATCGTTGTAGATTCGGTTTCTGTAGCAACTACTTTTAAAAAGACGTTGGGCGAAAAAGGAATTATATTTTGCTCTATTTCAGAAGCGATTCAGGACCATCCTGAATTGGTGAAAAAGTACATTGGAAGTGTGGTTCCTGTTAAAGATAATTTTTATGCAGCGCTTAATTCGGCAGTATTCTCCGACGGTTCTTTCTGTTATATCCCAAAAGGAGTGCGTTGCCCGATGGAATTGTCCACTTATTTCAGGATAAATCAGGCCGGTACCGGACAATTTGAAAGAACTTTGGTTATCGCAGATGAATCTAGTTATGTAAGTTATCTTGAAGGGTGTACTGCTCCTTCTAGAGACGAAAATCAGTTGCATGCTGCGGTGGTAGAGCTCGTTGCTTTGGATCATTCTGAAATAAAATATTCAACCGTTCAGAACTGGTACCCTGGCGGAAAAGATGGTGTTGGAGGGGTTTACAATTTTGTAACTAAAAGAGGTATTTGCCACACCCATTCTAAAATATCTTGGACGCAGGTTGAAACAGGTTCAGCAGTTACTTGGAAATATCCTTCTTGTATACTCAAAGGGGATTATTCTATAGGAGAATTTTATTCTATCGCATTGACCAATAATTATCAGCAAGCTGACACAGGAACTAAAATGGTTCACTTAGGTAAAAACACAAAAAGTACAATCATTTCTAAAGGGATTTCTGCTGGGAAATCTCAGAATAGCTATAGAGGGTTAGTACAGGTGCATCCTCGCGCAACCAATGCTCGAAATTTTTCGCAGTGTGATTCCCTATTAATGGGGAATGATTGTGGTGCACACACTTTTCCTTACATAGAGGTGAGAAACAATTCTGCTCAAATCGAGCACGAAGCGACTACGAGTAAAATAGGTGAAGACCAAGTTTTTTATTGCAACCAAAGAGGAATTGATCCTGAAAAGGCAATTGCTTTGATTGTAAATGGTTTTAGTAAAGAAGTATTAAATAAGCTGCCCATGGAATTTGCTGTGGAAGCACAAAAATTATTAGAAATCTCATTAGAGGGATCCGTAGGATAAATCAAAAAGTATGATCACAATTGAAAACCTTCATGCTCAAGTAGAAGGCAAAAAAATATTAAATGGAATTGATCTTGATGTAAAGCCAGGAGAGGTTCATGCAATCATGGGGCCAAATGGTTCTGGGAAAAGCACACTTTCTTCAGTAATTGCAGGTCACCATGACTATGAAGTAACAGAAGGAACGATGCTGTTAGAAGGTGAAGACCTCTCCGAGATGAGTGCAGAAGAGCGCGCTCACAAAGGAATTTTTCTTTCCTTTCAATATCCAGTGGAAATTCCTGGCGTAAGTGTTACCAACTTTATCAAAACAGCCATCAATGCAAATCGTAAAGCGCATGGATTAGAAAACATGCCGGCGAATGAAATGCTTAAAAAAATTAGAGAAAAATCAGCATTACTTGAAATTGATTCTCGTTTTCTTTCACGTTCTTTAAATGAAGGTTTTTCAGGAGGAGAGAAAAAGCGAAATGAAATTTTTCAGATGGCAATGCTAGAGCCAAAGCTCTCAATACTTGATGAAACGGACTCTGGATTAGACATTGATGCCTTAAAAATTGTCGCCAATGGCGTCAATAAATTAAGGAGTAAGGACAATGCAATTGTTGTAATCACTCACTATCAAAGACTATTAGAATATATCGTTCCTGATTTTGTACACGTTCTTTTTGACGGTAAAATCGTGAAATCGGGAACTAAAGATTTGGCACTAGAATTAGAAGCCAAAGGATATGATTGGATAAAAGAATTGGCATAATCTCTATGGATTTTCAAGAAAAACTATTAGCATCACACATTGCGTTTGAAGAAGAAATTGATCTTACTGATCCCATTCATCAACTGCGAATCGATTCCTTAAAGACCTTTGAGGTCAAGGGGTTTCCAACTCGTAAAGATGAAGCTTGGAAATATACTTCTCTCAATACTTTAATTCGAAAGGATTATGAGTTGTTTCCAAAAGCGGAAACAAGCATAGATTTACAAAAGATCAAGAAATATTTTCTTTATGAGATCGACACCTACAAGGTGGTTTTTATTGATGGTGTGTACAGCCCATTTCTTTCAAATACAACTCATGATGGATTGGATGTATGCTTAATGTCAGCGGCGCTTACAAAGGCAAAGTACAGAGATTTAATTAACACCTATTTTAATAAAATTGCCAACCAAGAGGACAGTCTCACTTCCTTAAACACTTCCTATACACGAGAAGGAGCTTATGTTTACATACCCAAAGGGACGGTAGCTGAAAAGCCAATTGAAATCATACATTTTTCTACAGGAGAAGAAAAATCACTTTGGTTGCAACCTAGGAATTTGATTGTTGTCGATCAAAATGCTCAGGTTCAAATTATAGAGCGCCATCAGAGCCTTAAGGAACACGATGTTGTTACCAACTCGGTTACTGAAATATATGCGCATCAGGATACCCTTCTTGATTATTACAAAATTCAGAATGATTTAACTTCTGCCGCTTTGATTGATAATACTTATATTTCTCAAGATAGAAACAGTAATGTTAAAGTACATACCTTTTCATTAGGCGGAAAATTGATTCGTAACAATCTCAATTTCCACCACAAAGGAGAGCATTGCGACTCGACGTTAAAAGGGATTACCATTCTTGAAGACAAACAACATGTCGATCACTTTACTTTAGTAGACCATTCTCAGCCCAATTGTGAAAGTCACCAAGATTACAAAGGCGTTTTTGCAGGAGAATCTAAAGGTATTTTTAACGGAAAAATATTTGTGGATAGATTGGCACAAAAAACCAATGCTTTCCAGCAGAATAACAACATTCTTTTGGATGATAAAGCTACAGTAAACACTAAACCTCAGCTCGAAATATTCGCTGACGATGTCAAATGTTCTCATGGATGTACTGTGGGACAATTAGACAATGATGCTTTATTCTATTTACGTTCTCGAGGGATTCCTGAGAAAGAAGCCAAAGCTTTGATGACTTATGCTTTTGCAAATAATGTATTGGAGAGTGTAGAAATCCCAATTCTTAAAAAAAGGATTAACCTTTTGATTGCTAAAAAATTAGGAGTTAATCTAGGATTAGGTTTATAAATGATAGATGTAAAAAAAATAAGAAAAGACTTCCCCATTCTTGAGCGACAAGTAAATGGCTATCCTTTGGTTTATTTTGATAATGCGGCTACGTCTCAAACCCCAATTCAAGTAATCGACACCATTGTTGACTATTATAAAAACTATAACGCAAATATCCACCGCGGGGTGCACAGCCTTAGTCAAGAAGCAACGGATGCATATGAAGCTGCCAGACAAAAAATCCAGTCTCATTTCAATGCCGCTCACCCTTATGAGATTATTTTCACCTCAGGTACAACCCACAGCATCAATATTATTGCCAGTGGCTATTCCGAGCTATTAAAAGCAGGAGACGAACTTCTTGTTTCTGCTTTAGAACACCACTCAAATATTGTTCCTTGGCAAATGCTTTGCGAGCGAACAGGTGCAATTCTGAAAGTGATTCCCATGGACGAGCAAGGCGTTTTAATCCTTGATGAACTAGATAAATTACTTTCTGATAAAACCAAACTGGTTTTTGTAAATCATGTTTCCAATGCGTTGGGAACGGTCAATCCCATTGCTGAAATCATTGAAAAAACGCATGCAGTAGGTGCTGAGGTTTTAGTTGATGGTGCGCAAGCATCTCCACACATTCAGGCGGATGTTCAGTCCTTAAACGTCGATTATTATGTTACTTCTGCTCATAAACTCTGTGGCCCTACTGGAGTCGGCATGCTCTACGGAAAAAAAGCAGCATTGGAGAAACTCCCACCCTATCAAGGAGGGGGAGAGATGATCGCTGAGGTTACTTTTGAAAAGACCACCTATGCCGGTTTACCTCACAAATTTGAAGCAGGAACGCCAAACATTTCTGGTGGAATTGCTTTTGGAGCTGCCTTAGACTATATGAACAGTATTGGGATGGAAAATATAGCCGCCTATGAAGAAGAGTTATTGGTTCATGGAACCAAAGAACTTATGAAAATCCCGGGTTTAAAAATATACGGAGAGGCTGCCCATAAAACCGCAGTAATCTCTTTTAATGTTGGAGCGATTCACCCCTATGACATTGGAAGTATTTTAGACAAAATGGGGATCGCTGTCAGAACAGGACATCACTGCGCTCAACCAATAATGGATTTTTATAAAATCCCTGGAACAGTTCGAGCTTCCTTTTCTTTTTACAATACTTTCGAAGAAATTGACTTGATGGTTGTTGCCTTAAAAAGGGCGATTACCATGTTACAATAAATCATTAATTTTGACTATGGAGACGATAGAAGCGGTTCAAAAAGAGATTATAGAAGAGTTTTCAATGTTCGATGATTGGATGCAGCGGTATGAATACATGATCGAATTGGGAAAATCCTTACCCCTGATCGCTCCCGAATTTAAGAGCGACGATTACATCATTAAAGGATGTCAAAGTAAGGTGTGGGTGCATGCTGATCTTCAGGGAACAAAATTGATATTTACGGCTGACAGTGATGCCATCATAACCAAAGGAATTATTGCAATTTTAATTCGTGCATATTCTAACCAACATCCAGATGAGATTTTAAATGCAAATACTGATTTCATTGATAAAATTGGTTTAAAGGAACACCTTTCCCCCACAAGAGCGAATGGTTTGGTTTCGATGATAAAACAAATGAAAATGTATGCCTTGGCATTCAAAACACAACTAAACTAATATTAAAATTATGTCAGAAGAAACAATCAGTACGACTGAATTAGGGGATAAAATTTTGTTAGTACTTAAAACTATTTATGACCCAGAAATTCCAGTAGATATATACGAGTTAGGATTAATCTATGACGTTTTTGTTAACGAAGACTTTGACGTTAAAATATTAATGACTTTGACAACGCCCAATTGTCCTGTGGCCGAAACCTTACCCCGAGAAGTAGAGGAAAAGGTAAAATCACTCAATGAAGTCAAAGACGCTGAGGTTGAGATCACTTTCGATCCCCCTTGGACGAGAGAATTGATGAGTGAAGAGGCAAAACTTGAACTCGGATTTTTATAAAATGGCTGAGGATATTGTCAATAGAGTTGCTGAAAGCAAATTAATAACAATTGATCTTGAAGATTTTTATCCCCATGGGCAACGACATTTTTTTGACATAAGCCAGTGGTTAGATCAGGGGATTATTCTTAGAGAAAAAGATTTTAGACAGCAAGCCAAAAATCACAACTGGAAACAGTATCAGGACAGTTATGTTGCCATTGGATGTACTACTGACGCAATCCTTCCTGCATGGGCACCGTTATTAATCGCGACTCACCTTAATCCCATCGTAAAAGATATTTTTTTAGGAGATCAATCTGATTTAGAAAATCATATTTTCCTTAAAGTGATTGAAGACATAGACATTTCTGCTTTTGAAGGCAAGCCCATCATTGTTAAAGGATGTAGTGAAAAACAAATTCCCCAAAACGCTTACATTCAGTTGTTAGCAAAGCTGCAAGGGGTCGCTAAAAGTATTTTCTATGGGGAAGCCTGTTCTTCGGTTCCGCTTTGGAAAAAAAAGTAATCTAATCGTTAATTTCAAAAGGATTATTTTAGAGAATAATTTTAACCATTGAAACCCAATAATAAAGTTTTAATTTTCACATATTACTGGCCTCCCTCCGGAGGATCAGGAGTGCAACGCTGGATGTATTTTGCCAAATATTTAAAAAAACTAGGCTGGGAACCCGTTGTCATAACCGTTGATGAACAGCAAGCGTCCTATCCTGTTTGTGACGATAGCCTGTTAGACGAAGTTACAGATATTAGGGTAATCAAAACGGCTACTCACGAGCCCTTGCGATGGTACTCTCTGCTTACTTCAGGAAATATCCAAAAAGGAATGCCCCAAGGAGAAGTCAAACGAAGTGGTATATTTAGAAAACTAGCCGCCTATATTCGAGGGAATTATTTTATCCCCGATGCTCGAAAAGGCTGGGTGCCTTTTGCCGTAAAAGCAGCTCAAAAACTCTTAAAAGAAGAATTCATTTCTCATTTAATTACAACGGGGCCTCCACATTCCACTCACTTGGTGGGACTTCAACTGAAAGCTCAATTTGATTTAAACTGGTGGGTTGATTTTCGAGATCCTTGGACAGCAGTTTTTTATAACAAGGATTTATATCGTTCTCAAAAAGCAATTCAAAAAGATGCGTTTTTGGAAAATAAAGTACTCCAAACTGCAGATGGTGTATTGACCACTGTGGGCGGCGCACTTCACAATCAACTTAGTGTCAAAGTTCCGAATCAAAACTTTGTTTCCATACCCAACGGCTATGACGCCCAATTGATGAAGGAAGTTCAAGCAACAAAACCCACGGAAGTATTCCATGTCGTTTACACGGGTTTGCTAACACAAAATCAAACCTATGATTCGGTACTCCACGCTTTAAATAATTTATCCAATAAACAACCCATCCGATTTTCATTAGCCGGAAATATTGCTCCAGAGATTATTTCATACATTCAAGCTGCCCTTCCGAAAGTTGAGGTGGTTTATCAAGGTTATTTGCCCCATAAAGAAGCCATTGGTTTGATGAAAAGCGCGCATCTTTTGTTAAACTTTATTTTTACGGGGGCACAAACTCAAATGATTTCTGGAAAATTATTAGAATATATGGCGACTCATGTTCCTATATTGTCTATTGGTGATCCAAACTCAGAGGCAGGAAAGTTTATTGAGCAAGGAACAGCCGCTAAAATGCTGGACGCCAAAGATGTAAAAGGAATTTATGTATTTATAGAACAAATAGCTAAACAAAAAGAAAGTCTGCAAAATGATTTTCCTCAGTTAGAGCGTTGGAGCCGAGAAGGCTTGACCCGTAAACTGGTTCAGGAAGTATTCAATGGATAGCTTCTATTGGGGAACCTAGTTTAGGATTCATAATTATGATTTATGTCCAAACTAAGTTTAATTCTTCTAATGCTACGGTCAATTTTTTTAGGGAATCCTCAGCTATAATTGTGGTGTTAATGGTCAAGGTTGTCTGGTCTGTTTTTAACTGGTAATCTCCTGCAAACCTTTTAATCTCTTTTATTTCAGAGAGATTTATTTTCTTCCCAAAAGGAAAATTCTCTTTAATAAAATTGTTTTTAAGAGTCAAATATTGATTGAAGTATTGGGTCAGGTAGAACAGTGTGTTTAAAAAAGCGAATACAACGAAAAAAACATGGAAATCTTGCTCTACTTCTTTAAAATGGAAAGCTAAAAACGACCCCATGCCAATTGCTAACCACAACAATCCTAGGATTAAAAAGGACACTGTTCTTTTTCTCGTAAACCTAATAATCATTTTAAATCAGTTTGATTTATAATAAAAAAACATCAGCTCAGAATATTAGAACTAAGCTGTTCAAATAAGTTTATAAAAAAATAAAGACTTAAATATTAAAAACGAATTTTTCTAGGAATGAGAAGGCTTTTGTTGGTAAAAGCATTTGAACGTTTTTTCTTACATGGACCAGTTCTCGGATTTCAGAGGATGAAATTTCCATAAGGGGAGCATTAAAGAACTGAATATTGGGATGCGAATTAAACCTTTCTGGAACAGGGTTTGAATCTTTCCTGGGATAAACATAGATTTCATTTTCGCTTAATATTTCTTCAAAATCCCGCCATTTTTCAAAATCAGCAATATTGTCTTGACCCATCAATAAAACAAATGTTAATTGAGGATGAATCTCCTTTAGCTTCCCGAGGGTTGTACTCGTATAACTTGGCGTTGGTAAGTCAAATTCCAGTTCACAGCTTTTTAATTTTGGATGATCCTCTAGAACCAAATTCACCAATTCTAAACGTTGCTTGCTGTTTAAAAAATCGCTTTCTTTTTTTAAAGGATTTTGTGGACTGACGACAAACCAAATCTCCTCAAGACCAGTGTCATTTAAAAAGAAATTTGCCAACGAAAGATGTCCCTTGTGAATCGGGTTGAATGTACCAAAATAAAGTCCAACTTTTTTCATTAGGATTTTAAAAAGTGCTCTGCTTTTTCACAAACCTCCTTGATTGCCAAATCCAAATCATCGTTAATGACAATACTGTCAAATTTCGGAGCAGCTTCAAGTTCTTTTTCAGCCTTTGCAATACGCTCTTGCATTGCGGCTTCACTCTCTGTGCCTCTCGATCGCAATCGCTCTTCCAATACTGCTTTATTGGGTGGCTGAATAAAAAGAGCCAAAGTTTCCTCCGGATATTGGGATTTGATGTTCAATCCGCCCACCACGTCGATGTCAAAAATCACATGCTTTCCTGCCTCCCAATTTCTTTTTATTTCAGATTTAAGGGTGCCATAATATTGATCGGCATAGACTTCTTCAAATTCGACAAACTCCTCCCGATCAATTTTATCTTTAAAGTCTTCTGAGCTTAAGAAATAATAATCCTTTCCGTCAATTTCACCCGCTCTGGGTTTTCTAGAAGTAGCAGAAATGGAAAAAGATAGGGGTAGGTTTTTTTGCAAAAGCGCCTTAACAAGTGTTGTTTTACCACTTCCAGAAGGGGCCGAAAAAACAATCAGTTTTCCTTTTTTCAATTATAAAACGTTGAGTAATTGTTCTTTTATTTTTTCCAATTCATCTTTCATCTGCACCACAACTTTTTGAAGTGCAGCATGGTTGGCTTTTGATCCAATGGTGTTGATTTCTCGACCCATTTCCTGAGCGATAAAACCTAACTTCTTACCACTCGAAACAGAAGCATCAAGCGTTTCTTTAAAGTAATCGATATGTGTTTTCAATCGAACTTTTTCCTCCGTAATGTCATACTTTTCAAGATAGTAGATCAACTCTTGTTCAAAGCGATTTTGGTCGATTTCTACTTTCAATTCATTTAAATTATCCTTGAGTTTTTCACTCACTTTTTGAGTTCTTTCAGGGTCAATCTTCTCGGCTTCAGTTAATAAATTACTCAGTGCCTCTAATCGTTTAAGGAATTCAATTTCAAGAGTTTTCCCTTCATCAAGTCGGTGAGAGTCTAAATGCTCCAGAGCGACATTCAACAAATCTTTAATGGCAACCACCTCCAAATCATTCAGATCTTCAAGGTCAGTTCTTAAGACATCTGGAAGTCGCATGGCAACTTTTAAGAGTTCGAACCGATCTCCCTCATGTATTTGACTGAGCTGGTCAATGTATTGATTAACAGTATTGACGTTAATCGTTTTTGCATTGGAAAGGTTTGTATTTTCAATATGTAATGACAGGTCCACCTTGCCTCTTACGAGGGCTTCTCCTATGGTCTTTTTTAATTGATTTTCAATCTCTTTAAGATGATATGGAAGCCTTGTATTAAGGTCTAAACTTTTACTATTCAGAGACCTTAATTCTACAGAAATATTTTTATTATCAAATTGTTTTTCGGCTTTTCCGTAGCCAGTCATTGATTGAATCATGTGTGTTTAAAGTTCTCTAATTTTAATGTTTCTGTAAGAAACCATATCTCCGTGATCTTGAAGGCCAATTTTTCCAGTTTTGAATTTAGCAAAGTATTCCCAGTCAGAAAATTTTGAATTGGCAACTAAGCTGTCCCAACCCTCACCAGAAACAGGAAAGGTAACGATCTCAACACCGTTTTGAGTAACACTGCCTTGGTTGGTTTTGTGATTGATCATCAAAACAACATGATTCCATTCTCCGGCAACTTTACAAACATCCTGAGTCGGTTGTACCATATCGTATAAAGCGCCCGCTTGGTGAAATTTTGGATTGGCCAAAGCATCAGGGTGACGTTCGTTGTCCAATACCTGGATTTCTGGACCAGTTGAATAAGGTTTTCCATAAGCTTCTCCTTCATTAACCGCCCAAAAGATTCCACTGTTTCCTCCTTCTGAAATGTTCCACTCTAGGGAAAGCTCAAAATTTGTAAACTCCTTGTCAGTAACGATATCATCAATCTCTTTTTTACTTGATTTAAGCGCTGGATCGAAAACCATTGCACCATCGACAATTGACCAAGCAGCACTCATCTCAGTGCTATTGTATTTGTGCCATCCGTCAAAAGATTTGCCATCAAAAAGGCTTGTCCATTCTGGTATCGCTTCCACTATTGGAGCTTCGACAACTTCAACTGATTTTTTCTTTGGGGCTTGCTTGCATGCGAAAAATAATGCAACTGTACAGACTAATAATAACTTTTTCATTTAATTTATATTTAAAGGTTTAATATTTTTTTAAGGTGTTTTTCATCAATTTCAGAACCTGCAAAATCATCGAAAGTTTTTTGAGTAGCTTCAATAATATGGGACTGAATGAAAGGCGCTCCTTCGCGGGCACCTTGTTCGGGACTTTTTATACAGCACTCCCATTCCATCACTGCCCAAACATCACATCCATATTCTGTGAGTTTCGTAAAAATACTTTTAAAGTCAATTTGACCATCGCCCAGTGATCGATATCTTCCAGCGCGATCAATCCAATCTCCATAACCTCCAAAAGCTCCTTTCTTTCCATTGGGTCGGAACTCCGAATCTTTTACGTGAAAGGATTTTATAAAAGAGTGATAATGATCGATATATTCTAGATAATCTAATTGTTGTAATACAAAATGACTGGGGTCATAAAGGATGTTTACACGTTTGTGATTTCCAGTTTCTTTTAAAAAGCGTTCAAAAGTCACTCCATCATGAAGGTCTTCTCCTGGGTGGATTTCATAACAAACATCTACTCCGTTTTCATCAAAAGTATTTAGTATGGGCAGCCATCTTTTTGCCAATTCTTTAAAGCCCATTTCAACCAAGCCCTCAGGCCTTTGCGGCCAAGGATGCCAAGTGTGCCAAAGTAGAGCCCCCGAAAAGGTTGCATGCGCATTCAGACCTAATCGGCGAGAAGCAATCGCTGCATTTTTTAAGGTTTTAATGGCCCACTCAGTTCTGGCCTTTGGGTTGTTTTTATATGCCTCTGGCGCAAAATTGTCAAACATCAAATCATAGGCTGGGTGAACGGCAACCAACTGACCTTGCAGGTGGGTTGAGAGTTCGGTGATTTCAAGTCCATAGGAATTGACTTTACCTTTGAGTTCATCACAATAAGTTTGACTTTCAGCTGCCTTGTCCAAGTCAATCAGAAAGCTTTCCCACGTGGGAATTTGAATTCCTTTATATCCCAGATCGGCAGCCCATTTGCACATACCATCAAGGGTGTTGAAAGGAGCTTCTTTATCGACAAACTGTGCTAAAAAAACCGCTGGTCCTTTTATTGTTTTCATTGATTTTCCATGCTGACCCATACGTTTCCATTTTTATTTGATTCCACAACTTTTTCGATAAACAGCATTCCACGAACACCATCGTTCATGGTTGGAAACTCTCCATCATAAAAATCCTCTCCTCGAATCGCCTTGGCGACTCCTTTGTAAATATTTCCCATAGCATCAAAAATTCCCTCGGGGTGTCCACCAGGCAATTTTGTTCCGTCGGCTGCGATTTCAGAGACATAAGCATTTCCGGGTTTAATTACCCTTCTTGGCTCGTCATCCTTTAAATGATATAAATAATTTGGATTTTCTTGCTCCCATCTGTAAGCGCCTTTTTTACCATAAATGGCAACTTTGATATTATTTTCTTCTCCAGTGGCGACCTGACTTGCACGAAGAACGCCTTTAAATTTATCAGAAAAACGAATTAAAACAGTTCCATCTAGGTCTAAAGTATTGTCTTCATACAAATTATTTAAATCAGAAAGTAATGATTTTATTTCCATTCCAGTAAGATATTCTGCCATCTGAAAAGCATGCGTCCCAATGTCTCCCATACAAGAACTGATTCCTGCTTTTTTTGGATCTAATCTCCATACGGTCTTACGTAGTTCAGGATCGTGAATTACGGGATTGATCCAGCCTTGGTAATATTGAACATCTATTTTATGTATTTCTCCCAACTCTCCAGCCGCAATCATGTGTTTCATGTGACGAACCAAAGGATAGCCTGTATAAGTGTAGGTGACAGCAAAAACAGCATTGTGCTTTTTCTGAAGTGCTTCGAGTTCTTTAGCTTCCTCATAGGAAGTGGTCAATGGCTTTTCGCAAATAACATTAAATCCATTTTCCAATAGCTTTTTAGCCATAGGAAAATGCAAAAAATTTGGGGTTAGAACAGAAACAACTTCTATTCGTTCTTCTAAAGGTTTGCTTATTTCAGTTTCAACAAATTGATCAAAATCTTTGTATACACGATCAGTGTTTATTCCTATCTGTTTGGCAAATTTGGTATTTTCCTCATAATCCGGGTTGAAAACACCCCCGACAATTTCATAACGATCATACATGTAGGAAGCCACACGATGTAATATTCCGATTAGGGAGTCGCCACCGCCTCCGAGAATACCAAGTCTTATTTTATTCATATTTTTTTTAAAATTTGTGAGATTATAATAAAGTAAAAATAGGATTTTTTTTTAAAAGCCAAAGCTGCTAAAAATGCCTTAAGTTACAATCAGAAGATAAGTTACATTAACTTTAAAAGTAAATCTCGTGTCGCCAATATTCCTTCTTCTTCACTGAGACGACTTCCTTCATATTCTATTCCAATGTACTGGTCATATCCACTACTTTTGACAATAGAAATCAACCTTTGATAATCCAAAGTAGTTTCATTTCCTTCTCCATCAAAGTCATATGATTTGGCACTAACTGCAAATGCTTTGGGCATCATTTCGGCGACTCCTTTATAATTGTCATAAGATTCAATGCAAGGGGCATCCCAAAGCTCATTATTTTCTCTTTTTAAACAAAAATTTCCAAAATCAGGAAGTGTTCCACAGTTTTTCATGTTTACTTCATTCATGAGTGCCATTAAAAGGGCAGCATTGGAAGATAAATAACCATGATTTTCTACAATAATATTTACATTTAATGGAAGTGCATATTCAGACAGTGCGATAAGACTGAGCTTAGAATAACTTTTCCAAAGCTCAGGATCAGTCTCACCAAATAAATTGATTCTTATTGAATGGCAGCCCATCGCTGCAGCCGCATTAATCCATTTTTTATGATTTTCGATTGCAGTAAGTCTTTCCTCTTCGTTTTGAGTAGCTAAATTCCCCTCTTCATCAACCATAATCAAAATGTTTTTCAATCCAAATTTGGCCGAAAGCTCATTGTTTTTTTGAATGAATATTTTGATCGCTGCCTCTGGATCATCACTTTTGGTGACATCAGTATATAATTGACTAACATATTCCAAACCTTCAAAGCCCCAATTACTTGCTATGGATGCAAATTCATAAGGGGAAACCTTATCCTCTCTGATCATTTTGTTGATTGACCATTGGGCTAGGGAAATTTTATAGGCAGGTGCTTCAGCCTTAATTGTCTTTTTTGGTGCCGTATTCTTACAAGAACTGAAGCCAAGTAGAATTGCTCCGAATCCAATGACAACGATTGCAGTTAGTCCATTTAATTTTTTCATAACGCTATTTTATAATTTTAAAAGACAAAGTACGATAAAAATTATATATTTTTATCTTTGATAAATAAATCCAATAAGTTAATCTATGGAAAACACATATGATGCAATTGTCGTTGGGACAGGCATAAGTGGTGGCTGGGCAGCAAAAGAACTTTGTGAGAAGGGTCTTAAAACATTGGTGCTGGAACGGGGAAGGATGCTCAAGCATGTCGAGGACTACACAACTGCACACAAAGATCCTTGGGATTTTAAAGCAGGCGACAAGATCACTAAAGAAATTCGTAAGAAGCAACCCAAACAAAGTCGAACGAACTATGTCAACACTGAGTCATCGACCCATTTATTTGTTGATGACAATGAGCACCCTTATAATGAGGTAAAAAGATTTGACTGGATTCGCGGCTATCACCTTGGCGGTAGATCGCTCATGTGGGGAAGACAGAGTTATCGTCTGAGTGATTTTGATTTTGGTGCAAATGCAAAAGATGGCATCGCAGTAGATTGGCCCATTAGATATAAAGATTTATCTCCTTGGTATGATTATGTAGAAGAATATGTGGGAATAAGCGGAGAAAAGCTAGGTCTACCACAATTGCCAGATGGTAAATTTCTAAAACCGATGGAGATGAATTGTGTTGAAAATTCATTTAAAAACGCCATTGCAGAAAAATATGACGATCGAGTGATTACCATGGGCCGAGTTGCTCATATTACTGAGGGGACAAAACCCGGATTGGGAAGAAGTACTTGCCAATATAGAAACCGATGTAGAAGAGGGTGTCCATTTGGCGCATATTTCAGCAGCAATTCTTCCACGCTCCCTGCTGCAGAAGCAACAGGAAACATGACCTTAAGAACGAATTCTGTTGTTTATGAAGTCATGTATGATGCCGATAATAAAAGAGCTACAGGCGTCAAAGTAATTGATTCTGAAACGAATCAAACCTATGAGTTTAAGGCCAAAGTGATTTTCTTATGTGCTTCGGCGATTGCTTCAACATCAATATTGATGCAATCGACTTCCGATCGTTTTCCTAATGGAATGGGGAATGATTCTGGAGAGTTGGGACATAATTTGATGGACCATCACTTTCGTTTGGGCGCTTCTGCAACCTATGATGGTTTTAAAGACAAATATTATACGGGAAAAAGACCCAACGGAATATACATCCCTAGATTTAGAAACTTGGGAGGAAGTACCAATCAAAAAGAATTCATAAGAGGTTATGGATATCAAGGAGGTGCAAGTAGATCAGATTGGAGAGAGAACATCAAAGAAATGGCTTACGGTGCTGATTTGAAAAAAACAATATTGGAGCCTGGAGATTGGAAGATGGGCATGACTGGTTTTGGTGAAACGCTCCCTTATCATGAAAACAAAATGTACTTAGACAACGAGAAGAAAGACAAGTGGGGTTTACCTACTGTTACTTTTGATGCAGAGTTTAAGGAAAACGAATACGCAATGCGTAAAGACATAAAACAACAAGCGGCTGAAATGTTAGAAGCGGCAGGGTTTAAAAATGTTACTGAATTTGACAAAGGTTCGACCCTTGGTTTAGGGATACACGAAATGGGTACAGCCAGAATGGGGCACGACCCCAAAACGTCTGTATTAAACAGAAATAATCAACTTCATACGGTTCCCAATGTCTATGTTACCGATGGGGCGGCAATGACCTCGGCTGGAAATCAAAATCCTTCCCTGACTTATATGGCTTTGACTGCCAGGGCTGCAAACCATGCTGTTGAAGAATTAAAAAAAATGAATATTTAATCAATTAAAGATGAATAGAAGAAAAGCTTTAAAAAATATTGGAATGGGATTTGGCGCTATAACTGCCACACCCGCAGTTGTTGGCCTTTTTCAAAGTTGTCAGACTGCTGCTCCTAATTGGACACCAATTCATTTTACGCAAGACCAGTTTGGTGTCGTTTCAAAACTAATGGACATTATCATTCCAACCACAACTATTCCAGGAGCAATCGAATTGAAACTTCCAGAATTTTTAGATGGTTATGTGGATGCAATAATCAATACGAAAGGTCAAGAATCTTTGATTTTAGGACTGAATCAATACATTGCTATCGCTCTTGAGGAAAAGGGAGATGATGATGCAGGTGATCTAACCTCTGAGGAACTTGAAGTACAATTGTCAAAGTACCTTCGAGGGGAGGAAGCACAACAAAAAAATTGGTCTAAATTAGCTTCGGCCTACAAAGCAGCGGTGCAAAAGGACAGTGCTGCCTCCATTCCAAAAGAGGCGTTGGCCTATGAGTTCGCTGTTCAACTTAGAACAATGACCATCACCGCGTTTAAAACCAATGAATACATTGGTGAAAATGTAATGGCCTATGTGCCCATACCAGGACAACAAAAAGGTTGTGTTGATTTAATGGAAGCTACAGGAGGAAAAGCCTATTCTTTATAGGCTTCTAAAATATTCTGCAATAGCTCGAGTCTCGTCTTCCGTTAAATTTTGATTTAACATCATGACGTTATTGTATTCCTTAAGCAATGACATTGCCGTGGGATCTTTTTGAAGCATTTCAGTAGGATTTAGAATCATATTCATAACCCATGCTGGATTTCTACGTTCATAAATCCCTTTCATTGCAGGTCCGATGAGTTTTCTTTCTGCCATGTGACAAGCCGTACATTTTTGTTTAAATGCTGCCGCACCTGTTTCAACAAGTTTATCGTCTATTTTAGCATCAAATTCCATGGAGCTTATGGGGCCAATCCCTTTGTTGGAAAGATCAATTGCAGTTTTTCCAACAGCAACATTCTTAACAGGAGCTTCTTTTTGAGTTCTGTTGTATTCAAATCCTTTTTTCTTTTCAGTTTTTGAGCCACAACCAACCAAAAGTATTGAAGCGACCAGAATAAAGAGCAATTTTTTCATGAGTGATTTTAGATTTCAAAAATAGAAAAAAAATTAGATTCACAATTAAGTTTAAATATATTTTAATAGAAAAACAAAACTTAAATTTAGTTTTGAGTCTCTTATTTTAAGGAAGGTTTTTTTGAAACCAGAAAAACCCCAGATAAAGTCAAAATACAAGCGACAATTTTTATTGTATCTATAAAGTCATTTCCTGAAGCAACCGCATAGGAAATCGCGATGAGGGGTTGCGCATAAGCAAAAACACCAAAAGTTGAAGCTTGTAAAGTTTTTAGGGCATAAAAAGAAAGAAGATAAGTCATGAAGGTTGTCCCGACAATTACAAATCCAATTCTCCAAATGGCATCAAAGGGAAGGCTGGGGAAATCGATTTCGTTAAACTCGCTAATGGAAAGCGGAAATGTAATGATGAATCCAGAAAGAAACATCCACTTCATGATGGTGACCGTACCGTATTTTTGGGTTAAAGGCTTAATTACAATTACATAGGCAGCATAAAAACTAGAGTTCACCATGAATAGAATATTTCCCAGTACGATATTTGGCGCGTTTGGGGTATTCTCTTTCACTGAGATCACTAATAAAAGTGCGCCTAGAAAGCCCAATAAAACGCCGTATACTTTTCTCTTACTTATTTTTTCACCGAGAAATATGTAAGAAAGCACCAATATCATAATCGGGACAAGGGTGGCGAAAATCCCACTGTTTACAGGTGTTGAAAGCTGAAGGCCTTTGAAGAAGGACAACATGTTAATGCACATTCCCAAGAGCGATCCAATAAATATTTTCATGAAATCTCCCCGATCAATTTTTTCTTTTTTTAAGAATAAACTGATCAGCCAAAAAAGGATTGCCGCTCCAGAAAGGCGCATGAAAACAAATCCAAACGCACCAACATAATGCGGCATGATTACTTTCGCAACGGTATGGTTTAAACCATAAATAGTGGCGGTACCCGTAGCGGCCAAAAGCGCCCAAAATCTACTGCTCATTGATCCAGTCTCTAGCTTGTTCAATCGTGTCTTTACTGTTGCCAATAAAATATTTATTATTATAAACCAATACAGGGCGTTTTAAAAAAGTATAATGATCTAGTAAAAGATTGCGATAATCATCTTCGGTTAATTCTTTGTCCTTGAGGTGAGGTTGCTTTAACAGCTGTGCCCTTTTGTTTATTAAAGACTCATAGCTTCCCGCAGCTTCGTATAATCGTGATAATTGTTCGGAGTTAAGCGGGTGTTTTTTGATATCAATAAGCGCTATTTCATGGGGGAGATTTAACTCTTTTTGTATTCTTTTACAAGTATCACAACTGCTTAAATAGAGAAAAAAATTCATTTAAATTGATTGACATTACAAAGTAATATCATTTTTATTTAATTGAAGACAAATTACTTTAAAATCCAATACCTTTGTAGTACTTATAAAAACTCGTTTTGATGAAGAAGAAGCTTAGATTTAATAGCGCGACAATACACGGAGGTCAAACTCCTGATCCTGCATATGGAGCAGTAATGCCTCCCATTTATCAAACCTCTACCTATGCACAAAGTAGCCCAGGAGATCATAAAGGTTTTGAATACAGCCGAACGCACAACCCCACACGTTCAGCTTTGGAGCGATCAATAGCCAGTATTGAAAATGGTCAACATGGCTTGACTTATGCTTCGGGACTTGCCGCCATGGATGCAGTAATGAAGCTATTTAGCCCTGGGGATGAGATTATATCTACAAACGATTTATATGGAGGCTCATATCGTCTTTTTACTAAAATATTTGAGAATTACGGACTTAAATTCCATTTTGTAGACATGCAAGACCCAAACCATGTTGCAAAATATGTAAATGAAAATACAAAACTTATTTGGGTAGAAACTCCAACCAATCCGATGATGAATATCATCGACATCAAAGGAATGGCTGCCCTAGCAAAGTTAAAGAATGTTCTTTTAGCGGTGGACAATACATTCGCTTCTCCCTATCTTCAACAACCACTAGATTTGGGAGCCGATATTGTAATGCACTCTGCAACCAAATTCATTGCAGGTCACAGTGATGTGGTTCTTGGATTGTTGGTCATAAACGATGATGAATTACAAGAAAAACTTGCCTTTATACAGAATGCCAGTGGAGCGATTCCAGGACCGATGGATAGTTTTTTAACTCTTAGGGGAATCAAGACTTTACACGTCAGAATGCAAAGACATTCTGAAAATGGAGCTGCAATTGCCAACTATTTAAACCAACATTCTAAAATTGAAAAAGTATATTGGCCAGGTTTTGAATCCCATCCAAACCACCAAATTGCTAAAGACCAAATGAATGATTTTGGTGGGATGATTTCCTTTGTTCCTAAAGGAGGGGACCTTGCTACTGCAATAAAAATTGTTGAAAAAATGGAAGTTTTCACGCTTGCCGAATCCTTAGGTGGTGTGGAGAGTTTGGCGGGGCACCCTGCCAGCATGACGCATGCTTCTATTCCAAAAGAGGAACGAGAAAAAAGTGGTGTTGTTGATGGATTAATTAGATTAAGTGTCGGAATTGAGGATGCTCAGGATTTGATTGAAGACCTAGAACAAGCCATCGGGTAATAATTCCCAGACGTGTTAAAAATGGAACTCCAAAAAAACAAAAAAATATATTTCTCCTCTGACAATCACTTGGGAGCTCCCAATGATGAGGAAAGTCGTTTAAGAGAGAAGAACTTTATTGCTTGGTTAGAGCATGTCCGAAAAGATGCTCAAGCAATTTATTTATTAGGAGACCTTTTTGATTTTTGGTTTGAATACAAAACAGTAGTCCCAAAAGGCTTTGTCAGGGTTCTCAGTAAGCTTGCTGAAATTGTAGATTCAGGAATCCCGATTGTTTTTTTTGTGGGAAACCACGACATGTGGATGGACGATTATTTCCAAAAAGAATTGGGCATAACAGTACACTTCAAACCCATCGAGTTAACCATAGATAAAACCTCTTTTTTTATTGGGCATGGAGACGGTTTGGGACCTGGTGATAAAGGGTACAAAAGAATGAAAAAAGTATTTACGAATTCTTTTGCAAAAACGCTTTACCGTTGGATACATCCTGATTTGGGGATGCGTCTTGGAAAACGACTTTCCCTTAAAAACAAACTCATTTCAGGAAAAGAAGACATTAAGTTTTTGGGGGAGGAAAAGGAATGGTTGGCAATCTACAGCAGGCGAAAACTCAAAGAAAAGCATTTCGACTATTTTATTTTTGGTCACCGCCATTTACCTTTAGAAATCGAATTAGAAAAAAACTCAAAATATATAAATCTTGGCGATTGGATTACTTACTTTACCTATGGAGTTTTCGATGGTAATTCAGTGGAACTAAAAACTTGGAAAAACAACTAATTCTATGATTGAAGAAAAATCTTTTGAGTTAGAAAAAACAGTATTAGTAGGGATTATTAACAGCAGCCAAGACGAGATTAAATCTAAAGAATATCTTGATGAATTGGAGTTTTTGGTTCACACCGCAGGCGGTGTTGTATTAAAAAGATTTGTTCAAAAAATGCAATCTTCCAACCCCAAAACGTTTATTGGGTCAGGTAAAATTAGAGATGTAGAAGCTTATGGTGATGAAAACGAAATCACGACAGTCGTTTTTGATGACGAACTGACCCCAGCCCAACAAGGAAACATCGAAAAAATATTACGATGCAAGGTTCTTGATCGTACCGGACTGATCCTCGATATTTTTGCTCAAAGAGCTCAAACTAGCTATGCCAGAACACAGGTTGAGTTGGCGCAATACCAGTATTTACTTCCTCGCCTCAAGGGACTTTGGACGCACCTTGAAAGACAAAAAGGAGGAATTGGAATGCGGGGACCTGGAGAAACCGAAATTGAGACTGATAGAAGAATTGTTCGGGATAAGATTACATTATTAAAAAAGAAATTGGTCACCATTGACCGTCAAATGTCAACTCAAAGAGGAAACCGAGGCGCCTTGGTTCGGGTAGCTTTGGTGGGCTATACCAATGTAGGAAAATCTACCTTAATGAATGTCATCGCTAAGAGTGATGTCTTTGCAGAAAACAAACTTTTTGCGACGCTAGACACCACCGTAAGAAAAGTTGTCATTGGAAATCTCCCTTTTCTTTTGAGTGACACCGTTGGGTTTATCCGCAAACTTCCCACCCAATTGGTGGAATCTTTTAAAGGTACTTTGGATGAGGTGCAAGAAGCAGACCTACTCCTTCATGTAGTGGACATTTCGCACCCTAATTTTGAAGAGCATATTGAGTCAGTAAATCAGATTTTGAGTGATATTAAAAGTTATGATAAACCTACGTTGATGGTTTTCAATAAGATTGATGCTTATAATGCTGCTCCTTGGGATGATGCAGAATTGATAGAACAACGCTCTGAAAAACACTATTCTCTTGAAGAGTGGCAAAAAACTTGGATGCATAAGGTTAATGGAAATGCTCTTTTTATTTCTGCTTTAAGTAAAGAAAATCTTGAACAGTTTAGGAAACGAGTTTATGCCGATATTCGGGACATTCACGTTACCCGATTCCCCTACAACCAGTTCCTCTATCCCGAAGGATTGGACAAGATGCAATAGATTCTTTCTTGAGAATTATTTTTTAGTAGGAAAACACGCACAAGCCGTTATATAGCGAAAAGCTTGCTTTTACTGTAAAAAGCTAATGTTTTAGATTCACTTTTTTCTTTTAGAATACATTTTATTGTAATTCAATGCGAAACGAGATGTCTGCTTCCTTTTTTATCAAGTTTCTAACTCAAGGAGGATCAAAATAAATATATTTTGTTAGTAAAAAATATTTAGTTTAAAATTTTAAGCAAAAGACTTGATCTAAATAGAGTTGCTAGAAAGGGAATTGTTGTAATGGAATCTTCCGACAGTCTTATTTCTAAAATAGCTCGAAAGTTAGGCTTTGTCCCTGACTATGAAATAGACGCAATTCTTCGGACAGGAACAGGAGGCGTCGAAAACAGTCATATCCCAAACTTCATATATAGATGGACTGAAAGTGAAGTAAAAAAAACAATAAACAGTTTCTTGCCCCATGTTTCAAACAAAATATACTTCATTTATAATTACCGATTCCCCCTTGAAAGATTTAAACGATCAAAAAAAAGGTTTATCAGACTTTTATTTCCCCTGCTTTCTTTAGCGCTAAAACTGTATAAAATTATTTTTCCAAAACAAGCAAATGAATTTGGATTCATAGTTTCAAAAGGCAAAAACTTGAAGCCTTGGTTGGAGGGAGGGTTGGAAGATCCCAAACTAAACCTTGAATATATCAGGGAGAAGTATGTTACCCAATTATAATATAATATTGTATTCTTGTTATTAGGCCATTATTGTCCTCACAATTCTTTTTTTTACACACTTTGTTCTTCTTGACCTTGAGTAATGGTTCCTTTTTATATTTTTTAATACATTGTATGAATATTAACTCAACCTTATTTTAATTAATTAGAAAATGAAAAAGATAATTCTCCTTATCGCTATTTATTTGGTTTCAAACGGAATAAATGCGCAACAGAAAAAGATTTGGGATGAAACCAAAGAAGAAAAAACGGAGCGACTTGCCTGGTGGACCAACGACCGTTTTGGAATGTTTATTCATTGGGGATCTTATTCTTTAGCGGGCAGACACGAGTGGGTTAAGAAATACGAAGGAATCGATGATGTGGCCTATAAGAAGTACTTTGATAATTTCAATCCAGATTTATACAATCCCAGAGAATGGGCAAAATTGGCCAAAGCTGCCGGAATGAAGTATGCAGTAATCACAACCAAACACCATGAAGGTTTTACCTTGTTTGATTCTGATTTCACAGAATATAATGTAACAAACACTCCTTATGGAAAAGATGCTCTCAAAGAATGGGTAGATGCTTTTAGAGAAGAAGGTCTGAAAATCGGGTTTTATTATTCATTGATTGATTGGCATCATCCCGAATATACAATCGATAGGGTTCACCCCTTAAAGCCAAAAAACAAAGAAGATTATAAGGCGCTAAATAAAGAAAGGGACATGTCCGTTTATCGAGAATACTTGATGAACCAGGTCACGGAAATATTGACCAATTATGGAAAAGTTGATATGTTATGGCTAGACTATTCCTTTCCCGATGGAGACGATGGTAAAGGTCGTGAAGACTGGGGCTCAATTGAGCTCATAAAAAAGGTTCGAAAGCTTCAGCCTGAGATCATCGTAAACGACAGACTTGATTTAAAAGAATATTGGGGTGGATGGGATTTCACAACGCCTGAACAGTTTAAAGTCAAAGAATGGCCCACCTACGAAGGAGAAAAAATCCCTTGGGAAACTTGCCAAACTTTTAGTGGTTCTTGGGGGTATTATCGAGATGAACTTAAATGGAAGGACAACAAACAATTGTTGGTTTTATTGATAGAATCGGTAAGTAAAGGAGGGAATCTTTTGCTGAATGTAGGCCCTACTGGAAGAGGGACTATCGACTATCGCGCAGAAAATGCATTATCTGAAATTGGCGACTGGATGAGGTTCAATAATAGGGCCATTTACGGTTGTACTCAGGCGCCTGAAGCTTTTGAGGTTCCAGACAATTCATTGCTGACTTATAATCCTGAGACAAACAGGCTCTACATTCATTTGCTAGATTATCCGCTTCAGAATTTCACCTTGAAAGGAATGAAAGGAAAAATTAAATACATACAGTTTTTACATGATGCTTCAGAAATAAAAATCTCAAATCCAGTGGGACATTGGATTAAGGAGGAAGTGGCTGAAGGGGATGTAAATTTAGTTTTACCAGTTACCAAGCCTCCAGTTGAAGTGCCTGTAATAGAGGTGTTTTTAAAATAAATTGATTTTAAACATTGGGTTGAAGTATTTGATTTCGCTTAATTAACAACTTTAGCGATCACCATATAAACAGGAAAATGATCGGAATATCCTTTTAAAGAATTACCCGTAATTTGATTTCTAAAAGGATAACCTTTATACTTCCCCTTTGGATTTTTCAAATAATCAGGATTATAAATCTTTGTATTTAAAAAGAATGCTCCTTCTTTTGTAAGCCAGTTTTTAGAGATTAAAATCTGATCAAATAAAAACCACCGATCGCGATAGGCCAAACTCCCCAATCCCTTTTTTTGCATGGATTCCATCGGGTTAAACAATGGCTTGGATGTTTTTTTTTCATAATAAGAACTCTGCTTTGAAAGAAGTTTCAAACTGTGATTGTTTGGATTGTCATTAAAATCACCCATGCAAATGATTTTAGCATCAGCATCAAGACGCTGAAGAGAATCAATGATTTTTAGTTGCAGCTTTCCAGCTGCCATCCTGCTGGATTCGCTTCTTCTTTGACCACCTCGCCTCGAAGGCCAATGGTTGACCAAAACATGAATTTCTTCCTCTTCAAGCCATCCGCTAACGACCAATTGATCTCTCGTATACCTTCTTCTATTGGTTTTTCCATCATAAAGCAATAGGGGGTACTTTTTCACCGATGAAGGGATAAAAAATCTTTTTTGATAAAGAAGGGCGACATCAATTCCTCTTGCATCTGGGGAGTCAAAATGAATAATGCCGTAATCCTGTTTTGAAAGACTCTTATTTGTGATTAATTTTTTTAGAACCTTAATGTTTTCCACCTCAGCCACTCCCAAGAGAAGAGGGGCTTTGTGTGTTTCTTTTTTCCCGATTTCCGAAATAACACTTGCCAAATGGTCAATTTTTTGATTTAACAATTCCTCATTCCAACCGAGTCTTCCCGTTGGAGTATAATCATCATCAATAGTTTTGGGATTGTCCTCGGGATCAAATAAATTTTCAAGATTGTAAAATGCTATGGTATGAAGGTGGACTTCTTGAGATTGAATTTTGTTCAAAAAAAGAAGAAGAACCAATAAAATAAAAAGAAACTTTTTCACAATAAAACAAGAATTATTAATTTAATGCTACCCACGAATAACAAACTCTTAGTTCATGCGATTTTTGTATTTCCTATTCTGGGGAGGCTTTTTAAGCCTTATATACAGCCAACAAAGTACTGATATTACTCAGGAATACTTTGTTTATGGAAAGATAATTCAGAAAAACCAGCAACCGATCCCTCAAGTCAATGTTAGCTTCCTAGGTTATGAAAACGAAACTTATACTGATCATGAAGGAAAATTCTTTCTTAAGGTTCCAAAAAATTCTTTTAAACTCGACTTGATTTTCAAAAAAAAAGAATTTGAATCTCAAACCGTACCCATTGAATTCCCAAAAGATAAAAACTTAACTTTAGAGGACTGGATTTTACCAGAGGCATTTCAGGTGGACATCGAACTACCCAGGTTTGACCTCAATAGCCTTTCTTTTGGGCAAGACGAATTTGATCGCAGTCAAATTGGCAGCGTCTTGCACTCTCAAAGAGATGCGTTTTTAAATGTTTCTGCTTTTCAATTTGGCAACACTTTTTTTAGATTAAGGGGGTTGGACAGCAGCCATAATATCATAAGCATTAACGGAATTCAAATGAATTCTTTCGATTCTGGGCGTCCTTTGTGGAGTCAGTGGGGTGGCCTAAACGATTTCACAAATCGTGGTCAACAATTTAACTATGGTCTTTCAGTTTCTGACAACGATTTTGGAGGTTTACTTGGAAATACAGAGATCAACTTGCGGCCTTCCTTATTGTCGTCAGGCTCTAAAGTTTCGCAAGCTTTTTCGAATACCACCTATCAAATACGGACCATGTTTTCGCATTCAGGAAGTATAGGTGGGAAGGGGATTTATTATGCACTACTTGTTTCTTATCGCGGAGGTAAAACCGGTTATGCTGAGGGGACGCCCTATGATGCCAAATCTATTTTTATTGGTTTAGAGAAAAACTGGAATAAAAACCACAATACTTGGCTGACTGCTTTCTATACCCCTAACCGAAGGGGAAAAAGTGCACCCATGACTCAGGAGGTTTTTGACTTGAAAGGTCGAAAATACAATCCTTATTGGGGTTTTCAGGATCAAAAAGTAAGAAACTCACGCGAAGCTGAAATAAAAATACCTGTCGTAATTTTGAATCACCTTTGGGAAATCTCTAAAGACGCCACTTTTAAAATTAATTTAGGACACCAATGGGGGAAACAATCTTCAAGCAGGCTATTGTACAATGGGAGTCGAATTCAAGATAACTATCTTATCGGGGGCGGCCAGAATCCTGATCCGACTTACTATCAAAAACTCCCCAGTTATTTTTTGAGAAACCCCAAATATCTAGACCCTGCAAGTGCCTACCTATCCTTACAGACTTTAATTAAAGAGGGACAAATAGACTGGGCTAAATTATACGAAATAAACCAAAACCAAACAGATCAAGCAGCAATTTATGCGCTTTATCAGGATGTGAAAGCACCCACCAGAACTACCTTTTCTTTTGAATATAAAAAGGCTTTTGAATCGGGATTTAAGCTTGACTTTGAAGGAAACTATATTAATGAGAACAATCATTTTTTTGCCACTCCCAATGACTTGCTAGGAGCAGATCATGTTTTCAATCTAAATTACTATGCAGATGACATAGCATCTGTTCAAAACAACTTACTTCAGCCCAACAAAAAAGTAAGGACTGATGATCCTTTTCTTTATAATTATAATTTAAAAACTGAGGGGCTAGCCTTTTCACTTCAAGGCGAATTTAACAGAAAAGGTTTCCAAGGCTTTACAGCAATAAAATTAAACCAGGTCACTTACCAACGCGACGGGAAATTTAAAAACGGTAGCTTTCCAGACAACTCATTTGGTAAAGGGGATAAACAAAAGTATACGTCGCTAAGCACAAAAGCTGGGGTTGATTATGCTTTTACAGGAAAGCATCGAATCTTTATAAACGGTGGTTTTTTGAACCGACCACCAACCCAGCAAAATGTATTTTCAAACCCTAGAGAAAATCATCAAATTGTTCCAAACACAAAAGAGGAAGAATCAATTTCTTTAGATTTTGGTTACCATTTTCAAGGCAGTAAAATAGCACTGAAAGCCCCTGGATATTGGATCGAACAAAAAGATCTAAGCGAGGTTTCGTATTACTTTGCAGATGGAGTAGGGGGAGACAATGCCTATTTTATCCAAGAAATATTATCTGATATTCAGAAAGACAATAAGGGGGTAGAGTTCTCCATTGTCTATCAACCAATTCCCGAAGTTAAAATCACTGGCGTTGCTTCGGTGGGTCAGTTCACAATTGGGAACGATCCTGACCTGTATTTGTCAACTGTTATTAATGAAGAAACCACAGCACAAGGGTTTGAAAATGGACTCAAAAGTTTTGGAAAAAGCAAGCTGAAAGGCTATTCCCTTGCAGCAGGTCCTCATCAAGCCTTTTCCCTTGGATTTGAATATGAAGATCCAAATTATTGGCGATTGGGTATTTTCGGAAATTATTTTTCAAATGCATTTTTAGACCCGAATCCTCTGTTAAGGACAGAGAATTTTTTAAAGGATTTTGATGGATTGACTTTTACAGACTATGATCCAGAGACAGCTCAATCGCTGTTGAAGCAGATTCAGTTTCCCTCATATTTTTTACTTAACCTTACTGCTGGAAAATCCTGGCGCGTAAATTCAAAGTTCTTCGGATTCTTTTTAAGTTTCCAAAATTTATTAGACGAAACCTTCAAAACAGGAGGTTTTGAACAAGGTCGCAATGCAAACTATGCAGCGGCACTTAGATTTTTATTAGATGAAACCGCTCTTAACAATTTATACCCTATAGGTAGAAAAGTATATGTCAATTTAAATGGATTGGGAGCTGGCTACCACAGGGGGGTGCTCACGATAGGGACTTATGCGGCTGATGGAGTCGAAAACTTATCCGCCCATTTGATTTCTGCTCATTTGGTAAGGTCTTCTGAAGACCATTTAATCATACCACTTTCCATTAATATTGAGGATTTTAATCAAGAATACTTAGGGATGTGGATCTCAATTAATGCAGTTCAGTTTTCGAACAGTGAACTGGGCAAAACTTTTTCAGCCGAAGGCTACGACGAATTTGATGGCGAACGACGTTTGGTCAATTGTCAAACACAGCAAAGTATTTGGGTCACGACCAGTACATTTTCAAAGTTTAAGTCCGTCGTGGTGTCAGATCATTCAGGCGTTATTAGTGGCATTCTTACACGGGATTATTACAACGAAAAGTTTATTTTAAAAATAAATGAACCCCAAAACATTAGTTTTCAAGATCCGAGATGTGATCCTTTTTTTAATCAACATTTTGAAAACGAAAACTTAGGAAAATTTGAATCTGAAGGTTGGATAAGTTTTACTGAAGAAGGGACTCCCTATTGGAAAGTTGTTGAGGACGAATATGCATTGGGTAGGTCTGCCAGCTTTAGCGCCTATAGCTCAGGAGACACAGAAACCATTGGTTGGTTGATAACCCCTCCGATTAATGTAAGTAGCATTAATAATCCTGTTTTTGCATTTCGAACAGCAGTTAAATATCCTGATAAAAGTCAATTGGAAGTTTATTTTTCTAATGATTTTAATGGAAATATAGATGGAGTACTGTCTGCCCAATGGCAAAAATTAGCGCTTAAAATTGCTTCAAAAATAGATGTTTCCAATGCATGGATCGATTCTGGAGAATTTGAACTTCCTGCGCAAAGTGAAAACATATATTTTGCATTTAAATACATTGGAAATGGAAAGTCAACCTATGATGCAACTTTTTTGGTAGACGATATTCGCGTGATGGAGGGAAATCAATAGATATTAATCTTCATAATCTATATGATCGGTGTTGTAGGATAAGTTTTTAAGTAAATCACCCTTAAAAACACCAGTAATCAATCGTCCATCTTCATCGGTACACTTAAATGAGATGCTGGTTTGTTTTCCTTCCTTAGTAACAGTTAATTTCCCACTTAACAAGCCAGGTCCCTCATTCTCATCGTAAAAGACTGAGCCTTTGTCCTCCTCCCAGTCAAGGGTGTAAAAACCAATGGCAATGTCTCCTTCACTGTAAGGAGGTCTCAGATTCATAAAATGAACCCCTTCATTAAGTGTTTCTTTTTCGGAGCTGTAAATAATAAATCCCAATATTTTTCCTTTTCCTTTTAAAGAGAGCACTTTGTCGTTTAATGAAGAAAAACTTACGCCATCTGTAGCGAATATTAGCCCATTTAAATTATTAAAAAAAGAAGGGCCAGTGAGTTTTACAAAAGCAGCAGACTCAATTATATATTGCGTCTCATTAATCTTAAAATGATCGGGACTACTGTATTCGATTTGTTTATTGGAACAGAAGTAAATAAAAAAACACAATGCAATAGATGAAAGCAGGGCGGAAGATCTCATTTGGTTTTAATTTGGGTTAATTAAAACTATAAAAAAAAGAACTATAGTTGGGGAATAATTGTGTTAAATAAATTTATAAATGAGGCTTTCTTTCTAAATACCTAATGCTTATGGCATTCGGTGACCCTGACTGGCGACCAAAAGAGAAAACCAATCAATTTCATCCAAAACAATATCAACTGCTCTCAAGGATTTTTTAATTCTTTCTACTTTTGTTGTCCCAATGACAGGATGAATACCAGCTGGATGCCGCATCAGCCAGGCTAAAATCAACTCATCCTCATCGGCATCATATTTCTTTAGAAGTGGCTTCAAGGCATTTTCGATCCGCTGTTGTGCTTCGTCTTTTTCTTTAAAATAGTTACCCAAAGGTGCCCACGCCATGGTTTGAATATTTTTATTGATCATATGATCTAATGTATCATCAAACATGGGTTGGTAATGGGTCAAAGAACATTCGATCTGATTAAAAAGAATAGGAGTGGTTTCCTGAATTAAATCAATTTGTGAAGGAGTAAAGTTAGAGACGCCATAATTTCTGATTTTACCTTCCGCTTTTAGCTGATCAATCGCAGAATTAATTTCATCCCCTTGCATTAAAGGACTTGGGCGGTGCAATAAAAGCAGATCTAGGTAATCTGTTTTTAAATTTAGCAGCGAACGTTCAACTTGATTTATTATATAAGATTTGGAGTAAGAATAATAATTCAGCAGTATGGGGTTAAATTCACTTGGGCATTGAATTCCGCATTTTGAAATGAAAAACAATTCTTCCCTTGCTATTTTTGTTTGAGCATAAGCTTTTCCAAAAGCTGTTTCAGTAGTATAGTCTCCATAAATATCGGCATGGTCAAAAGTATTTATACCCAGAGAAAGCCCAGTTTCAATGAGGTTTGCCATTTCTAGAGTGCCTAAATTATTACCCCAGACCCCCCAATTCATGGTGCCGGATATTATTTTTGAGACTTTTATCATTTTTCTTAAATTAGTTGTTTTAAATTAGGGAGATTTTAAAGCTTATTAAACTTTGATTAAAATCAATTTTTAACCAATTATTAACAACGTAAAGAGAAAATATTCCTCAATTTTACTGCCCTAAATTACATGCCTTAATAGAAACAACATGGAAGAAACAATGAACAAGAATGTCGATATTAGAGCCATCAATGAAAAAATCGAAAAAGAAAGTGCTTTTGTTGACTTATTAACACTAGAAATGAATAAGGTCATTATCGGCCAAAAACACATGGTCGAGAGACTATTGATAGGTTTGCTGGGAAGAGGTCACATCCTTCTGGAAGGAGTCCCTGGTCTTGCAAAGACACTGGCAATTAACACACTCAGTCAATCGGTAAAAGGAGTCTTTAGCCGAATTCAGTTTACTCCTGATTTGCTTCCCGCAGATGTTGTTGGAACCATGATTTATAACATCAAGGAAAACGACTTTACGATAAAGAAAGGACCCATTTTTGCCAATTTTGTTTTGGCGGATGAGATCAACCGTGCCCCTGCGAAAGTGCAGTCTGCTCTTTTAGAAGCGATGCAAGAGAAACAGGTCACGATTGGAGATACAACTTTTAAGCTGCCCTCCCCTTTTTTAGTTATGGCGACGCAAAACCCTGTGGAGCAGGAAGGTACTTATCCACTTCCTGAAGCGCAGGTGGATCGATTCATGCTCAAAACGGTAATTGATTACCCTAAAATTGAAGAAGAGCAGTTAATTGTAAGATCTAATTTAAATAATACCCAGCAAAAAGTGAACCCCGTGGTTACGACAAAGCAAATTCAAACGGCGCAGACTACGGTAAGGGAAATCTATATGGATGAAAAAATCGAGAAATATATTCTTGATTTGGTGTTCGCCACACGTTATCCTGAAAACTATTCATTGGCAAAAATCAAACCATTAATCAGCTTTGGAGCTTCACCCAGAGGGAGTATCAATCTCGCCACGGCAGCCAAATGCCATGCTTTTCTTAAGCATCGGGGTTATGTTATCCCCGAAGATGTACGCGCCATTATTTATGACGTATTGCGTCATCGAATAGGGCTAACTTATGAAGCAGAAGCTGAAAACATTACTACTGAAGATTTGATCAGCCAAATCATCAACGAAGTAGAAGTTCCCTAGGAAAATTAGCTTTTTTCTCACCAACTAAAATCAGTATGGAAACGAAGGAGCTTTTAAAGAAAGTTCGTAAAATTGAAATTAAGTCTCGCCGCTTAAGCGATAACATCTTTGGGGGGGAATATCACAGTACCTTCAAAGGAAGAGGGATGACTTTCAGTGAAGTACGACAATACCAATATGGAGACGACATTCGGAATATCGATTGGAATGTAACCGCACGCTATAACGAACCTTTTGTAAAAGTATTCGAGGAAGAAAGAGAGTTAACCCTTATGCTGATGGTTGACGTTAGTGGCTCAAAACACTTCGGGACTCAGGGCCAATTTAAGAGGGATGAAATAACCGAAATCGCTGCGACCTTGTCATTCTCTGCCATGCAGAACAATGATAAAGTTGGTATAATTCTTTTTTCAGATCAGGTAGAGCTTTATATTCCTCCCAAAAAAGGACGTTCTCATGTTTTAAGAATTATACGTGAACTTTTGGAGTACCAACCCAAAAGTAAAAAAACAAAAATAAGTGCTGCTTTAGAATTTTTATCTGGCGTACTTAAGAAAAAAGCCATCGTTTTCTTGATGTCTGATTTTATGGATTCTGATTATGAAAAGACCCTTAGAATTGCGGCTAAAAAACATGACTTAACAGGAATTAGGATTTATGATCGCTATGAAGAAAGCATCCCTAACATTGGTTTGGTTCCCATGATTGATAACGAAACTGGAGCCACAAAATGGATCAACACCAAGTCTTTGGGTGTGAGAAAAGCTTACGAAAAAAACTATCAGAATCAAGTAGCATTTTTTGAAAACCTATTTCTTAAGAATGGAGCAGGAGCATTGCATTGTCGACTAGATGAAAGTTATGTAAAAAAACTTTTGAATTACTTTAAATCAAGAGGATAAGGAATGAAAAAAATTGTTTTAATAGGTTGCTTCTTATTGGGCATGAGTCAACTCATCGCACAAGTTGATTTCGACCTAAAAACAGCGGTTGATACAACGCAACTTCGCATCGGAGAACAATTGAATTATTCAATACAATTAAAGTCTGACTCAATTTTAGATCTCACTTTTGCTGAAAAACCAATTTTCGCTCCCTTCGAGCTTTTAGAAGAAAGTCCTTTGGATACCATTCAAGCACAGGGCCATTATCTTTTTACTAAAAAATATGCATTGATTCAATTTGATTCGGGAGCCTATTGGTTGCCTCCTCAAAAAATAGGAATCAATGGCTCGTTAAAAATAACGGATTCGCTTTTAATCGAAGTTGCCACTGTTGTCGTTGATACTTTAAAACAAAAATTATATGACATTAAGCCGATTGTTGAGGTTGAAAAAAATAATAAAAGGGTTATAAAAAGCATTTTACTTGGAGTCTTAGTAGTCCTTTTGCTAATCGGTGTCATTTACGCTTTTTTCTTTGCTAAAAAGAGAATAGAACAAAAGAAAAAGAAACTACCTCCTTTTGAAAGAGCCATAGAAGAGCTTAAAGCGTTAGAATCAATCAAACCGACCGATCAAGAAGAACATAAGAATTATTATTCTCGTTTAACAGATGTCATCCGAAGATATTTGGAGGAAGAAGCCAAGATTTCTGCACTAGAAAGCACTTCTGATGAATTACTTTCAAAATTGGAATTGCTGAAAGATTCAGGAAAACTAAAACTTGAGCACGATACCATTAAAAACCTTAAATCAGTCCTACAGACTGCGGATTTGGTAAAGTTTGCAAGGTCAATGCCCGACCAAGGAATTTCTTCACGCGACAGAATTTTGGTTGAGGAAGTGGTGATCGAAACCAAAGAGGCACTTCCCGAACCCACCCCAGAGGAAATAAGGGAGCGAGAGGAATATCAATTGATTTTGGCCAAGCAGCGAAAGAGAAAGCAAATTAAGTGGAGCGTTGCTTCCCTAGGAATCACAGTGATAATTTCATTAAGTATTGCGATTTATGTTTATGGTTTTTATACCGTTCGAGACACGATCCTTGGGAATCCAACCGTCAAATTAAAAACGGGAGAGTGGGTAACCAGTCAATACGGGACGCCTCCGGTGAAAATCAGCACTCCAAAGGTTTTGAAAAGAATCAAAGCAGAAGGGAGTGGTACGCAAAGGTTTTCCATAGGAAGTTATGACTCGCCTTTTTATCTAGATTTAGTTTTCAAAAAGTCGCCTCCAAATCCAGAAAAATCTGATCAAGAAGAGGAGGATGAAGCTTCAGAAAATGCAAGGCAGAAGGAAAAAATCCAACAGCTGATCAATGAAATCATTCAGGATTTTCAATCAAGAGGAGCCGTAAATATTCTGATTAAAGAAGAAGAAGTGACTACCCTTTCGGGACTTCCAGCATTGAAAATATTTGGAACTTTAGATTATCCAAAAAAAGGAGACGACAACCGCGTCAGGTGCAATTATACCACCCATGTATTTGATTTCGAATCGGGAGGTATAACCATGACGATTCTCTATGAAAAAGAGGATCGGTATGCTGATAAAATAGAGGAAAGAATAATGAATAGTTTTGAATTAATTAAAGAATTATAAAGCGTGTTTGAAGGAATATATTTTGCGAATCCTGATTATCTGTGGTTATTTGTGCTTTTACCGCTGTTAATTCTATGGCAATTTTTTAATCATAAAAACATTCAACCCAAACTCAACATCTCTTCACTGAAAGGATTTGAAATCAATTCCTCTGCAATCGCTCGCTTGCATCCATTACTTTTTGTTTTAAGATTATTGGCTTTGAGTTTTATAATATTGGGATTGGCACGACCCCAAACCCTTGACGTTTCCTCAAGAACAAAAACAAACAAAGGGATTGACATTATCATGGCAATTGACGTGTCTTCGAGTATGTTAGCTCAAGATCTAAAACCAGACCGCTTGTCTGCCCTTAAACGCGTGGCAGCATCTTTTGTCGATGAAAGATTGAGTGACCGTATTGGACTGGTCATTTATGCGGGAGAAAGCTACACCAAAACACCGATCACAAGTGATAAGTCTATTGTTAAAAATGCACTAAGAGAAATTCGTTACGAAGGATTGATAGAAGATGGAACAGCGATAGGAATGGGTCTGGCAACTTCCGTGAACAGGTTGAAAGATAGTCGAGCAAAAAGTAAAGTGATTATCTTGTTGACTGACGGCGTAAATAATTCTGGATTTATAGATCCCAAGATCGCAACGGAATTGGCTGTAGAATATGACATAAAAACGTATACTATTGGTTTGGGAAGTAACGGAAACGCCAGGGCGCCCATCGGATTGCTGCCCAACGGAAAGTTTCAATATGGTGTGACAAAAGTAGAGATCGATGAAGCGTTATTAAAAACGATAGCGGAGAGCACTGGAGGTTTGTACTTTCGAGCTACCGATAACAAGAAATTAGAAGAAATTTATCAGGAAATCAACAAACTCGAAAAAACTGAAGTTGAGGAGTTTAAGTATTATAATTATGAAGAAAAATTTAGGCCATTAATCCTTCTCGCTTTGGTGATGATTTTCATCGAATGGTTGGCTCGCAATACTTTATTTAGAAGCTTTATTTAATATGTATCAATTTGACACCCCTTTCTATTTTTATTTCTTCGGAGTATTGCCGGTTCTCTGGCTAGGCTTTTATTTTGTGATGCGATGGAAGCGAAAAGCTCAGCTCCAATTTACCGATGCTAACTTAATGAAAAAATTGAGCCCTTATCGGTCAAGATTTAAGCCTGGATTTAAATTAATTCTTCTGAGTTTGTCAATTTCTTTCTTAGTGATAGGATTGGTAAATCCAAAAATAGGAACCCAACTTGAAACCGTTAAAAGAGAAGGCGTAGACATCGTTTTTGCGATTGACGTTTCAAAAAGTATGCTCGCCGAAGACATTGCACCCAATCGATTGGAAAAATCAAAGCGATTGGTGTCAGCCATCATGAATCAACTCGCGAGCGATAGAATTGGGATTATTGCCTATGCAGCTCAAGCCATTCCACAATTACCGATTACCACGGATTATGGAGCGGGCAGAATGTTTTTACAGGCATTAAATACTGACATGCTTTCCTCACAGGGAACTGCATTGGATGCTGCTCTCGATCTTTCTGGAACATTTTTTGATGATGAAGATCAGACCAACCGAGTTGTTTTTTTAATCTCAGATGGTGAAGACCATTCTGAGGAAGGAGAATCAGCAGCCAAAAGGGCTTCTGCTTTGGGAATTAGGATTTTTACTTTTGGAGTAGGTACCGAACAAGGCGCTCCTATTCCTATTAAAAAAAATGGAATAATTGAATCCTATAAGAAAAACCTGGAGGGAGAGACTGTCATCACAAAACGAAACGAGGAAATTCTGAAGGTGATTGCAGAAGTATCTGGAGGGGAATATATCGATGGGAATGAAACTCAGGAAGTTTTGGATTTTGTTTCAGATAAATTAAAATCGATGGATAAAAAAGAATTTGAGGCTAAAAAATTTGTCAGTTATAAAGACCAGTTTCAAGCTTTTCTTTTGGCTGGATTTCTTTTGCTGCTGATAGAGATTTTTCTTTTTGAAACGAAAACTAAATGGGTGCAAGATTTAAATTTATTTAACGAAAAATAAAAAATTATGTTTCGATTTTTTTTCTGTTTGTTTTTAATTTCATTCTTCATAGGTGCTGCTCAAGAAGCGGTTGTGAACAATCATATTTATGATGGGAATCAATTGGCAAAAGAATCTATGTTTGATACCGCCGAGATGTCATACAGGAAAGCACTTTCCAAAGCTCCAGAAAAACCAGAAGCACTTTATAACCTTGGTAACACACATTATAAGGAAAAGAATTTTGAGGAAGCAAAACAACGTTATTTTCAAACCCAAAAATTCTCAGAGAATAAATCAAGTAAGCATCATGCATTTCACAACATGGGAAATGTTTTTATGCAACAAAAAGATTATGCCAAGGCAGTTGAGTCCTATAAAAACGCATTGAGAAACAATCCTGAGGATGAACAAACGCGGTATAATTACGCCCTTGCAAAAGAGCTTTTAGAAAAAGAGCAACAAGAACAAGAACAAAATCAGGATCAAAAGGATCAAGACGATAAAGATCAAGAGGACAAAAAAGATCAAGATCAAGACAAAGAAGGGGAGGAAGAAAAAGACAAAGAAGAGGATAAAGAAGGTAAGGAAGGAGAAGATTCGGAAGACAAGAAAGAAGATGGTGAGGAAGAAAAAGAGAAAAAACCTGAAGAGTCTAAAGATGGGAAAGATGAGAAGGAACAGCAGCCTCCGCCGAAGCCCAAGCAGGGCCAGCTCTCACCAGAGCAGGTGAAAAGTTTGCTAGAAGCAATGAATAATCAAGAGAAAAAAGTACAAGACAAAGTCAATGCCGAAAAAATTCAAGGGGTTCCTGTTAGAGGGGAGAAAGATTGGTAAATTTGTAATCAATTAGAATGCACAAATATATTTTACATATAATTGTTTTACTATTCACCGTTTTTAACGTCACTGCGCAGGTGTCTTTTGAAGCGAGGGTGAGCAAGAAATCTATGGGACTCAACGAACGTTTGAGGGTTGATTTCATTATGAATAAAAATGGAGATAATTTCACAGCTCCAAATTTCTCTGACTTCAGAGTTGTTGGAGGTCCAAATCAATCCATAAGTAATTCGTGGGTTAATGGTAAAAGAAGTTTTTCTAAAACATTTACCTATTTCTTATCTCCTAAAAAGAAAGGTGCCGCGACGCTTAATGCGGCGACAGTCAAAATCGAAGGAAAAGTTTATCGGACTACTCCGGTCAAAATTACGGTTTCCGAGTCCGTAGCTGTGCCCCGCGATCCTAATAGTCCAGAGTATCTCATAGACGATAACCTTCACTTGGTCGCTGAAGTTTCCAATCCGAGACCTTATCTAAATGAAGCCATTACGGTTGTTTATAAGCTATACTTTAGAAGCCCACTTAAAATATCGGACGCCAGAGAAATAGAAAGTCCAAAGTTTCAGGACTTTTGGAGTCATATTATAAAAATCCCCCAACTACAGGTTCAGAATGCAACTTTTAGGGGAGAGGATTATAAGGTGGTTGTTTGGAGAAAAACCGTTTTATATCCGCAAAAAACAGGAAAATTAACACTAGAGCCTCTCAGTCTAAATGTCGTTATTGGCCTTCCCTCCAACCGGCGTGATTTTTTTGGAGGCAGAATTGTTCAGCAAACTTCCCGTGCGATTACTGCCGAAAAAAGATTTATAAACGTCAAGCCATTACCTGAAAAAGGAAAGCCTGCCAATTTCTTTGGTGCAGTTGGACAGTTTGATTTTAATTTAATTATAAATAAGAATGCCTTAAAAGCTTCGGAGTCTTTTGAGTTAAAAGTTAAAGCAAGTGGCAGTGGAAATTTAAAGCTCTTCACCCTGCCGAAACTGACACTTCCCAACACCCTTGAGGTTTATGAGCCGGAGCACTCTGAAGACGTTAAAACAAGTTTGGGTGGAATGAAAGGAAGCATTGAAGACAAATACACTGTTGTTCCAAGATTTCAGGGTAAATATCCCATCTCCCCCGTCTCGTTTTCTTATTTCGACCCAAATAAAGAAGAATATTTCACCCTCATGTCCCAAGAGCATATTGTCGATGTATATGATGGCCCAATTGCAGGCAACTCCAATAATAAAAACAACTCGACTTCAAATCAATTGGTTTCAACTGAAAACGAATCGTTCCGTTTTATAAAATTAATTCCAAACCTAAGACCAATTGAGCAGCTTGCCTTTTGGGGCAGTAGAGAGTTTTATTTGATGATTGTTGCCCCATTTTTATTGCTCCTAATATTTTATTTCCTCCTGCGGCGTAAAATAAAAACATCTGGTGATATTGATGGAATAAAGTTGAAAACGGCGAATAAACTTGCAAAAAAATACTTAGGCTCAGCCAAGAAAAACCTGAAAAATAAAATACGTTTCTATGATGCCTTAGAAAGGGCCTTACACAACTATTTAAAGGCCAAATTAAGCATTGAAACATTTGATTTTAATAAGGAGAAAATCCGTCAACTATTGAAGGAAAAACCTCTTTCCTCGGATGATATTGATTCTTTTTTAAATTTATTGGAAAACTGTGAAATCGCTCGATATTCACCTGCAACGGATGCTAAAATGCAGCAAGATTTTGATCAAGCACTTAATGTAATTGCTACTATAGACAGAAAATTATGAATTTGAAACTGCTATCTTTTATTTTATTTCTAGTTTTCATTTGTACATATGGACAAACTCCTAGCGAAGTTTTTGAAAACGCCAATGCGGCTTATAATAATGCTAAATATGAAAAAGCAGTTTCCCTGTATAAAGAAATTTTGGATCAAGGAGAACACAGTGCGGCATTGTATTACAACTTGGCAAACTGCTATTACCGACTAAACAATGTTGGGGAGAGTGTTTTTTATTATGAAAAAGCCAAACTTTTAAATCCTAATGATCAGGACATAAAAGTGAACGCTGCTTTCGCCCAAAACATGGCCATTGATGCCGTTGAATTACTTCCTCAGTCACAGTTGACCCGAATAAAAAACACATTTTTTAATTTTTTTTCTACAGAAGGATGGGCTATTTTGGCTGTTGTTTTGGCATGGTTTTGTGCGATGTTTATCGGTCTTTATTTATGGAATAAAACTCCTGTTTTAAAGAGGACTTTCTTTATTCTTGCGATATTATCTTCTTTACTTTTGGTTAGTTCAATCTCAATATCTTTCATGAAATCCTCAACGGAAAAATCTACAAATTTTGGTATTTTATTTAGTGAAAAAATTGATGTTTGGGCCGAGCCAAACTCTCGTTCTGAAGTGTTGTTTCTTCTTCATGAAGGCACAAAAGTTCAGCTTTTAGATGCGCTACAAGAATGGCAAAAAATTAAAATAGCAAATGGTTCTGAAGGTTGGATAAAAGGTGGGGTTATTCGCAGTCTCAAAGACTTTAAATAAACTTTTCAGGAATTTCATCTGACATTCCGCTTCCCCAATTAAACAAAAATTCGCCTAATTTTAAAATAGGTTCATAAAGTAGTGAATCCTCAAAATATTTTGGATCAACTACAGTAATCCAATTATTTAATTTTCCAATTAAAAAGAAAGCAACACAGAGAAAAACCCCCCATTTGATCACTCCAAACAAAGCACCCAAAAACCGATTGAATAGCCCCAGCGCTGCAAGGCTGATTACTTTCGTTAAAGCTTTTGCTAATAATGAAATGCCAAAAACAATTATAATAAATACAAGAAAGTACGCACTGGCTTGAATGGCAGCAGGATTCCAGTCAAAATACCCTTCAATCAAAACAACGACAAGCGGAGAAAATTTTAACGCGCCAAACAACCCTAAGAACAAGGCGAACAAAGAGGCGATTTCTACAATAAAGCCCTTAGAAAAACCCCTGAAAAAACCAAATGCCAGTCCTATTGCAATTATAATGTCTACCACATTCATGAGCACGAAAGTACTCTATTTTTCATAAAGTCGATAAGAGAATTAACTCAAAGCACTTATCTTTACCACATGCAAAAAGTCACTACTAGAGATCAATTACTAAAAGATCGGTGGGAAAAATTGGTTGAGGTGCTAACGGATAAATTTTCTGATGGTGAGCCGCTAGATGTAGAAGGAATGCTCTATCTAATTGGGTTACAGGAATTGGGTCAAATACATAGGAAGTTTAAAAAAGACGATAATATTGATCTAATACACATTGGAATTTGTACTGCTTTAGAGCCTTTTGGATACTATCGATTTGATTTTTTTGATGAGCAAGGATGGCCTCATTTTGAGTTAACTGAGGAGTTGCCGCCCTTGAAAGCAGGAGAGCAGAGTGTTTTGATGAAAGAGGCAATAGTAGAATACTTTTTAAATCGAGAGGTAATTAAATAACAGAATGTTTATTTTTGTGTGATGATTGAAAAAATTAAAGAAAATCTTGATCTAGTAGCTCAGTTTCAAACTGATTCTAATGAGGAAATAGAGGCTTTTAGAATAAAATATCTAGGTAAAAAAGGAATGTTAAATGACTTTTTCGCTGCTTTTAAAGAAGTGCCAGGCAATGAAAAGAAGGAATTTGGTCAAGCACTGAACACCTTAAAAAATGCTGTTACTGAAAAAGTAAGAACACTACAATCTAAATCAACTTCCCAGAAACGAAAGGGAAGTATTGGCGATCTTTCACGATCTCCTTTCCCAGTCGAATTGGGTTCGAGGCATCCTTTGTCATTGGTTAAAAATAGAATCGTTGATATTTTTTCACAGATTGGATTTAATATATCTGAAGGTCCAGAAATAGAAGATGATTGGCATAATTTTACAGCCTTAAATCTTCCTGAACACCACCCAGCGCGAGACATGCAGGATACTTTTTTTATTCAAACGGATCCCGATGTTTTGCTTCGAACGCATACTTCTTCTGTGCAAGTGAGGTATATGGAGAATAACAAACCTCCGATCCGAACGATATCTCCGGGTAGGGTTTTTAGGAATGAGGCAATTTCCGCTCGATCTCATTGTATTTTTCATCAAGTAGAAGGACTCTATATCGACAAAAATGTTTCTTTTGCGGATTTAAAACAAACGCTTCTTTACTTTACAGAGTCTTTATTCGGCAATTCTAAAATACGACTGCGACCCTCTTATTTTCCTTTTACGGAACCCAGCGCAGAAGTTGATATTTATTGGGGATTAGAAACGGAAACTGACTATCGCATTACCAAGGGAACCGGTTGGTTAGAGATCATGGGATGTGGTATGGTTGACCCCAATGTTTTAAAGAATTGTGGTATTGATCCTGAAGAATATTCGGGCTATGCCTTCGGAATGGGGATTGAGCGAATTGCAATGTTGCTTTACCAAATAGGGGATATAAGATTGTTTTTTGAAAACGACATTCGTTTTCTAGAACAATTTAAATCTAGTTTCTAGTCTAACTTTTTCACAAGTCTTTTAAAAACCTTTTCAGGACTTTTCCCTTCATAAAGAATGCTGAAAACAGCATCGATTATAGGAACCCTAGTCACATATTTCAAGTTAATTAGCTTGGCTGATTTTGCAGCATAATACCCCTCGGATATCATTTTCATTTCTAATTGAGCTGCTTTAACAGTGTAGCCTTTTCCGATCATACTACCAAAGGTTCTGTTGCGACTAAAGATCGAATATCCGGTCACCAAAAGATCTCCTAAATAAGCAGAATTGTTGATATTTCTTTTCATTTTATAGACATCTTTGATAAAGCGTTTCATCTCCCGAATAGAATTACTCATCAAAACGCTCTGAAAATTATCTCCATAGTTTAATGCGTGGGCAATACCCGCAGCAATTGCATAGATGTTTTTTAACATGGCGGCATATTCGGTCCCGATGATATCATTCGATGTTTTGGTTCGAATGTATTTTGTCTTTAACATCGAAGCAACAACTTTTGCCATCATTGAATCAACGCAAGCGACAGTAAGGTAAGACAGTCGTTCCATTGCGACCTCTTCTGCATGACAGGGGCCTGCAATTACTCCAATTTTTTCTACAGGGACGCCAAATTTTTGATTCAGATGTTCTCCAACGATTAACATGCTTTCTGGAACAACTCCTTTGACCGCTGAAAAAATTATTTTATCCTTTATTGAAATCTTTATTTTATTCAATTCTTCGGATAAAAAAGCGGAGGGAACAGCCAAAATAATAATGTCAGCGTCCTCGACTATTTTGTTTATATCAGAACTGATATTTAGCCGCTTAACACTCAATCTGGCAGAGCTCAGATAATTTGGATTATGATGGTGTTTTTTAATGAAGCTAATGTTGTCTTCATTACGCATGTACCACCCAACGTTTCTTTTATTTTCACATAAAATTTTAGTCAAGGCAGTCGCCCAGCTTCCGCCACCGATTACTGCAATACTTAGCTTATTCTTTAAAAGTAAATGTTTAAAGACAGCTTGTTTTTTTGTGGTAATCATTATTTTTAACTCAAAAAATTACAACCAGTTGTTCCAGGGTATTCTGCTAAGGAGTAACAACAAACCAAAGCTATAAAACAATCCAATGCGTAAGAATTTTTTACCGCTATCACTTTGTCTTTTGTGAAGTGACCATCCCATCGTAATCAGGACGATGGCTATAATGTTTGTAAAGGGATGTTCCACCAAATAAAGCCTTGTTTGTGCATCTTTCATGACACCACCCATTCCTAAAGCTGACCATTGGTCAAACCAAGGAGAAACGAAGTAAAGAATCAACCCAATCAATAACTGAAGGTGAGAAAATATTAATCCAAAAAGAGAAATTCTTAAATCCTTAGATTCAAAATCCTTTCCTTTTATTTTACCTATAAAAGCATTTCCAATTGCAAGTATTATTACAAGTAGTACTAAAAATGCCCAATAAGAGTGTAAGTTTTTTAACAATGAATACATGATCTAAATTTTTAACAAAGATACAATAATCTGTTCATACAACGAGAATTCTGTTTTTAATAGAAAGTTACATCATTGCGTTATAATATTCTTTTATTCCGGTGACTTCGTCTCCCAGCCAATCTGGTTTTTCGAAAAGAGTAGCTTCCGAAGGCAATTCAATTTCTGCAATAATTAACCCACTTTTATGTCCAAAAAACTCATCTACTTCGAAGTTTAGATTTTTTTGTGGAATGATGTATCTAATTTTTTCGATGGGAGTTGCAATGCATAATTTCATAAGTGATTCACCATCAGCTAGGGAAATTGATTTTTCCCATTCTAATCTTGTTGTTCCTGTGTCATTGCTTTTTCCTTTAATGGTGATCCAAGCTTCTTTCTCTGTAATTCTGATCCTAACGGTTCTTTCAGGATCTTTACTGAGATATCCTTGTGTTATTTTTTGCTTTTGAACAGACTGATCTTTAAATTTATCATTTCTGACTAAAAATTTTCTTTCTATTTCTTTTTTCATGTATTGAAAATTTTATTGTAACTAAATTTAGAGGAATTCTGATTCGTTAAGGATTAAAAAGCAAAAATGTTTTGATTAAAATTTAAATGCTGTCTCTTATACACATCTCCGAGCCCACGA
>OJHK01000082.1_pt1 | contig 88077 bp, 86 predicted proteins | sample 1595161 | NCBI WGS metagenome assembly OJHK01 (sample SAMN05416842, study PRJEB24817) | seawater metagenome | isolation source: Sea water | place: Canada:Atlantic | collected 2013-07 | reverse complement strand
ACAATGGGCTTGATATCACTATCAGCGAGCTTATCTTTGGGTGAGTCGGCGCCCGTGGCGTACACCCACATGTAGGATTTAACATTGTCGTCACTGACTACATTTAACGTAGTCTCATCTGCATGTATCACCGGTTGTGCAAGCTGAATAACTTTGAGCCTGTCATAAAGTATTTGCAGTCTATCAGCGCACCTAAGCATCCAATCGGATAAAGTCTTGCGACTCATATCAATGCCGTATTGTTTGAACATCCCTTCTTGGCGATGCAGTGGTAATCCATATTGGTATTTACTGGTAATGACTTGCGCTAACAAGCTCGGTGTTGCATAGCCTTTGGGGATAATCGAATCTGGCATCGGCGCTTGTTTAATCTGATTCTCTGTCCCGCCTGTTTCACACGCTTTGCATGCATACTTAGGACGCACATGCTCGATAACTTTGACTTGTGCAGGGATAAACGTAAGTTTCTCCGACACATCTTCACCGATGCAATGCAGCTCGCCATCACAGCACGAGCAGATTTTATCCGCCTCAGCGATATCATGCACAATGCGTTCACGCGGCAACTCGGCAGGTAATGGCCTGCGTTTGGCCTGCTGACGTTCATAGATGACGGTCGTGGTCTCAGACTCAGTATCAATATCAGACTCAACACCCTGTGTCGCATGGATATCCTCTGCTTCATTAAACAGCTCACCTTGCCCCGGATGGGCTTCGCCGTTTGCGCCAAAACGCTGATGCTGAGCAAGGCGGAACTGCTCCTCTAACCAGTTCATGCGCTGCATCATTTTGCCCATCAAGGCTTTGAGTACCTTGGGGTCGTCGGGTAATGTGTCGAGGTCGATGGCGTCGGTTTTCATGCCTTAATAATACCAAAAAAACACCCCTAACCCACGTGTTTACTTAGATTAAAAGGTGATCGTTGAGGCGTTTTTATGATCTACCGTTATAAGCCCAGCCCCTGATACGACAGAGGCTGATGGCCGATGATATCCATCCCGGATAATAACCATTGTAGCTGTTGCTCAGACAGATGAATGTGTGTCATATCATTGAGCTTAGGCCATTTGAAGCGGTGTTTTTGCAAGACTTTATACCACATGACAAAGCCGGTTTTATCCCAGTATATGATTTTGAGCTTGTCATGCTTTTTATTACAAAAGATAAACATGGCGTCATTAAAGGGTGATAGAACCAGTTCGTGTTCAATGATGACCAACAGGCCATTAATACTCTTGCGAAAATCCACATGCCCGCAGTGCAGGTAAATATCTCCAGGCTTTACAAACATCTTCATGACTGCAAGCCTTTGAGCACTTGCGCAAACCAATCTGCTTCCACTGTCATTGGCAGACGCACTTCCACATCAGCAAAAGCGATGGCTATAAACTCGCGCTGTGTGTTGCGAGGCGCTTTAGTCACTTTGACTAACTGCGGTTTATCGATGCTGTTTGAGGTTTGATTGCTACGACCGTTCAAGCCTCGATTAATGTCACTCAGTCGTGCACTAAAAGTATCAATGTGAATATCGTGCTTTAGACAATAATCAACACGAGACAGACCGCTGGCTTGTTGGTCTGCAATCACAGCTTTCCATTGTTCGACAGATTTTCTAGGACGTCGTTTTATCATATTTAAGCGCTATAAATGGGATGGAGCTTAATTATCAAATATAGAATATGGCGTTGCTAGACGGGGTTTACCGGACGGACACAGTTATTTTACGCTGCTCTTCCATCAATACGATGCCTGGCTCTTGCCATTCGCGGAAGATTTTGTTGACCCGTTGACCCGAGCCCATGGTAATATCGGGATCAAATCCATATCAAATGTTGTGAAATATTTTAGAAATGAAGAGGCAACTGCCACTTATTTTATTGATGGGTATTTTATTGTCAGTGCCGCGATTTACCCTAAAGACAACATGCAGCGAAAATACACGAGGATACAAAATGTCTATTAATTATGAAGGTCAAGTCGCCATTGTCACCGGTGCAGGCGCAGGTCTAGGCCGCTCACATGCATTAGGATTAGCGGCACGTGGCGCTAAAGTTGTCGTCAACGATTTAGGTAGGAATGGCCAGAATTCTGCTGCCGCGCTTGGTGTTGTCGATGAGATTGTTGCCGCAGGCGGTGAAGCAATTGCGCACCACGCCAATGTGGCAAACATGGCTGAAGTCCAAGATATGGTTCAGCAAACGATGGCTAAATGGGGTCGTATCGACATTTTAGTCAACAATGCAGGAATTTTGCGTGATAAATCATTTGGTAACATGGATATCAGTGATTTTGAGTTAGTGGTACAAGTCCACCTTATGGGAGCTGCAAACTGTTCGAAAGCAGTATGGGATATCATGAAAGACCAAGAATACGGTCGTATTGTGATGACGTCTTCATCATCGGGTTTATATGGAAACTTTGGTCAAGCCAACTATGGCGCAGCCAAAATGGCAGTCGTTGGTTTAATGAACACCTTGTGTATCGAAGGCCATAAATACAATATTCGCGTCAACTGTTTAGCACCAACAGCCAATACAGCCATGACTGAAAACCTTATCGGTGATCAACGCATTCTGGATTTAATGACCCCGGAATCAGTCACGGCGGGCTTGTTAGCTTTAGTCTGTACTGATGCACCTAATCGCACTATTTTAGCAACGGGTGCTGGCGGTTATGCACGCACTATAGTGTATGAAACAGCAGGTATTTATTTATCGCCGGAAGAACAAACGCCAGAAAACGTATTGGCCAACATGGATCAGATCAGCAATCCCGATAATCAAACGGAATTAACAGCTGGCTGGATGCAAACTGATAAATTTGTCGCCAAAGCAGCTGCTGCGCTCGGCGTTGATTTAAGCAAAAAAGACTAAAGATAATCTGTTAAGGGTGTTTGGAAGTACTATTGCTCGATCACCTTTTTTATTTCCAGCCGTGGCGCCACTGCTCAGGATCTTTTAAATCACGCCAATCAATGTCTGCTTGCCGCTTGGACAGCACCGCTTCAATTTGGCATAGCTCGACCCCCCCCTCATCCGTAAACTTCATTTTGGCAATGATAAAATGCTTTTCTTTATTCTGCGGTGTGACAGCCGTCCACTTACTATTTAAGAGTTTAGTGGGATTAATTTGGTGCATGACTATCCTGTGATTATTGTATTGGCGTAATTCAGTATACGCTAGGTTATTGATTAGATGGAACAGATCCTAGCCAACAACACACAATTAGCATGTCATTGGCGTTGTAAATACTTTGCATTTTTAACGTAAACAAAATACACTTTATTTGTTAACCTTTTTGAAAACCAATGAAAGATTTAGTTACTACCAATTTTTATAGTTATGGTAATACCAATTAAGGGGCGAATATGTCATTGCCTATACAATGTATCAAAAAACTTGCCGACTGACTCGGATAAAAATGGCAAAGCCGATTCGATTCCTGAGGTGAATCTAGCTAGCAAATTTGAATATAGCCCGTTATTTTATACAGCAAAAGATGGGGGCTTAGTCTTTGCGGCACCCAATAAAGGCGCGACTACATCCAAAAATACTAAATACACGCGCACAGAATTACGTGAAATGCTACGAAAAGGCAATGGTCGTATCAAGACTCAAGGGGTGAACAAAAACAATTGGGTATTTGGTTCCATACACAGCTCAGGTCAAAGAAAAGCTGGCGCCGTTGATGGTTCTTTAGAAGCCACGGTTGCAGTTAATCGCTTATCTACAACTGGCGATATCAAAAAAGTCGGGCGCGTGATCATTGGACAAATTCATGCCATCAAAGATGAGCCAATTCGTTTGTACTATCGAAAATTACCTGGTAACGAAAAAGGCGCGATATATTTTGCCCATGAATTAATGGCGGCGATGACATCTGGACTAACATGGTAGGCACACGCTCGCATACGCTAGCAAATCCAGAAGATGGCATTGCGCTTGGTGAGTTATTTAGCTACAAGATCTCCGTTGAAAAAGACTTACTCGTGGTGACATTGATCCGCGAAGGTAAACCTGATGTGGTCGCAACGTACGATATGACCGGCAGTCAATATGAAGATCCTGAGCAGTATATGTATTTTAAGGTCGGGGTGTATCATGTTAATAACACGAGCGATCCAAGTAGCGACACGGGTCAATTTGCGCAAGCGACGTTTTATGAGATCCGCAATAGCCATGATGGTTATGTGTTTAGTGAGTAGAGCATAAATCAGCTTACTGATTTCTCCACCAGCCGTCCCCGCACCACATACCTAAGCGGGGTTGTTGAGCTGAGCGCATCAAATGGATAGCAAGTAATCAGCGTGATGACTTGCTTATCATCCACATCGAGTACTGATAAGTATTTTTCATCCACAATCAACAAATCATCCACCACAAAACTCAACGACTCTTTGCCGGTGTCGAGTCTGAGTGAATCGCCATATTCGACAAGCTCCAACAGCGCAAAGTGTGTATCTCGATGTGCCGCTATCGACACGTTAAACGCTTGGGTATTGTCTACTTGGCTGAGCTCGTCGAGATTGGCATTCAGCAGCACAGGGCCAAATGCTAAATTACGATTACTTGCCCCTGCGAGCACATACAGTGGCTCAGACTGATTAATCGTCAGCTTTGCTACCGGATACGTGTCAGCCCAACCCCAAGGCTTTACAGGTGTCTGTGATAGCACACCCTGCTGCCACGCATCGGATATCAAGTATTGAGCGAGTTGAGCTTTGGCAACAATATATCCTGCTTGCCCCCAACAGAACGCGATAATCATGAGTAACCCAGCCGTCAGCCAATGCCTCTTTAGCGTTGTCACTTTATTTGCGTCCTATTAATGAAATACCATTAGCTGCAAAATGAGCAATGAGTCCGGCAACGCCAATCCACCCTAATATCCATAATAATCCCATTGGTGTTGCGGTTTGCGGTAATTGCCCTTGCTGAAGCTTCGCTTGGTGTTGACGACTTAAGTGCGCAGCTTTCGCATTTGCTACATCCACAGCATTTGATTGCATGTCGGCGGGTTTGGTTGGCGTCACATCTACCGCAACCAAAGCGGTATACTTACTCACAATTTTTGCAGCTAGTGCTGTTTCGGTGATCTGGTTTTGCATGATAGACGCTAAATCTTCTGGCAAATACTCGGTATTGGTAAACGGCCAAGTCGTGATCTCTTTAATTTTGGCACGCGCCCAGAGTTTATTTAACCCTTTAGCCTGATAATTGGGGTCAGATCCAAATAAATTGAAAGAATTTGGATCTGACCCTATTAAATTAACTGTTAACGGTAATTGAATGCTTGTCGCCTCTCCTGCCACGCGCATTTGCCCCGTGACCAGTAACTCCTCAAGATCGGAAGACATTGTATCCAGATACCCTGTATAGCGATAACTCAACACGATGGGCTCACCGTGATAGATATCAGGTAGCACTTTGGGATAGACCTCAATTGATTTGAGTGCTTCCAACCTAGATTCATCTCCCAAGGTAAGTTGTAAATTCGTCAACGCTGGATGAATGAGTTTGGCAAACAACCGCGTCATTGTGCTTTGCACGTCATCCACATTATCAATATAGGTAAATGTCCCCTTGCCGATCATCGCCGCGTATTCCATAAAAAATGCATTGGGTGCAGCACCAATACCAACCGTAAACAATCGACGTTGGCCAATCGAACCTGCAACTTGTTCAATTAACGCCGCTTCATTATCAATACTGCCATCAGTAATAAATATCACTTGGGTTAATTGGTCATCGGGCCCTTTCAGTGTTGTTAACGACATCTGCAACGCGTCGCTGATATTTGTACCGCCATCCGAGTCTACATTTGCCAAAAACGTCTGCGCTTCTTGCAGATGCTCCCAATCAGCTAACTTAGCCTCTTTCCATAACGCTCGCGCATCGCTATCAAAATCCACAATATTAAACGAATCAACCTCATTTAACTGAGTCAAGCCAACCCTTATAGCTTGGACAGCCTGCGTTAACGCCGAACCATGCATAGAGCCAGATGAATCGAGTACAAAAATAGTATGTTTCGGTTGCAACTCAGGTATCGTTTGTGGCGGTACAATATGCACTAATCCATAGACGGCATCCCCCACTTGCTGCTGATAATGTGCCACCATCGGCTCATTATCTTGTGCGCTGCGCCACTTGATCACCAGATCTTTATTAGCAATCGTGTCCTGACTCAACATCACTTCATACACGCCCGGTTCTATCGCTTGGCTTTCTATTACATGAGTGGTTGAATGGATCTGTGTCGCATTTGATTGTGTATCTAAGCGCAACACAAAATCAACCTCATGTTGCTTCATATCCGAGGTGTCAATTGCTTCACCCCCTGCTGTTTCCCCTTCTGTATCACTCACGCTATCAGCCACATTATCAGCTCTGACGGCATAGCGCTGTGAGAGCGTCATTGGAAAACGTACCGAATATTCCCCATCCGCATATTGCGCGGTATTTTGATAGGTAATACTGATCTCAATTCGTTCATTCGGCCCGATATTGGCAATCTGATTAGTGAACAAATTAGGGCGTTTTTGTAAGACCAAACTTGCTTTTTTACCGGCTTGTTTAGCTTGATTAAACGTTTTAATGGCTTGTTCTTTAATTTGGATCTGACCCTCAATATGGCGAGCGCCAATAGTCATTAATAATTCATCCACCGCAGCGCCCACGGGAACTGGAAACACATACGTTGCATCAACCCATTCACTACTTGGGTTAACAAAAGTCTGGGTCACCCGAGTACGCTCAACCACTCCGCTCACCTGCATATCCACACTGGTATTGATCACAGGGCTTGGCACATACGATTTAGCCATATCCGCCTGCACATGGTCAAAAAACAATGTACCTTCTTGTACCTGAAAAATATTCGTCACAACATTCGGTGCATGATTAATCAGTCCATTGCTTCCTTGGACATTAATGTTGATCTGCGGTGGGTTTCTCGCCGAAATACTCGCTGGAACACCTAAAACGACACCAGAAGGAACGCTATATAGATCCGGTTGCTCGGCAAGTCGGTTCGACGCCAACACACTCGCCCCGCTAATAATTGCAATCCCTAGAACAATGATTTTGAACATGATTGCTGCTCCTTATGTGATGTGCTCAATGAGCAGCCATTAATTGGCTGCTGTCATTGTTGTAATTGGGGTGATATGCAACGTTACCCGACGGTCAAAAAACAAGGTTTCATCCCATGAGCTCGCTTGTTGCGCTTGGCTTTCTCCAAATGAAAACGTGTTGATTTGTCGCACCGGCACCTGTGCGTTAAGTAAATAATCTTTGACCGCATCGGTACGCGCAGCGGAAAGTAATAAATTGTCTTCACTTGAGCCACGAAGATCAGCAAAACCAGTTAAACTCACTTGTAACTTTGCGTTATCTTTTAACAGGTTCGCCAACAAATCAAGTTGATCAAAATAGCTAGGTGCAATCTCTGTCATGCCTGAGATAAACTGAATATGGCTTTTCATTTCAGGAAAATCCGGCACTATTGTAGTGGTGTAACTGACAGGTTGAATCGATTGATACTGTTGCTGTTGCGCTGATACTAACGCCACTAATTCCTCGTCCTTCGCACTCAAAGCATGACGCGCAATAACTAGATCATGTTGCAAGCTTTCAATGTGAGTGTCATCGTTATGCTCTTCGACCATTAATACGCCCAGCGTAGCGCCAATAATTGCACCCACAGGGCCGCCTAACGCTGCACCAGTTAACAATCCCCCACCAAAGCCAAAAGCGCTATGTGTCGATTCGGAGTTAACACGGTTATTGACATGATAATTAGCCCCTGAATGTTCATCAGAAGCCTTAACATTAGTGGTTTCGGCAGTTGCCGTTTGTGCCGCGGAGCAGGTTGCTACAACGCATAATGCTGCGCCGGTGATAAAATGTGAATAAGCCATGAGGTGATCCTTTTAAGTTTAAATGTGTTTTGTCTTGGTGACAGAAACATTAAAACAAACTTATTAGGCTTTTTTTGGCTGGAAAAATGGCAATGTGGCGATCAATTGTGGCGAAAAAATGGAAATGTGCTCCGTTCGCACTTCCAGACTTTTCATCATGCTAAAAATGGGTATAGTGAAGAGGTTGTTAAATTAACTGAGCTACCATTCTTGAAACACATTGCACTAGTAGAAGACGATCAGGCGCTTCGTGAAAACTATATCGCCGCGCTTAATCAGCATGGCTATCATGTCAATGCGTACGCCTCGCGTGCAGATGCCCAGCGTGCTTTTGCTATGCAACTTCCGGATTTAGCCATCATTGATATTGGCTTAGGAGAAGAAATGGATGGTGGGTTTGTGTTGTGCCAACAACTGCGTAATTTATCCCAAACCTTACCCATTATTTTTTTTACCGCACGAGATAATGATGTGGATACGATTAGTGGTCTGCGTTTAGGCGCGGATGATTACCTGACCAAAGACATTAGTTTACTCCATTTATTAGCGCGTATCGGAGCGTTATTTAGGCGAACTGAGGCCTTACAGGCCACACCGAAAACCGATGACAGTATGACCGTTGGCGACTTATTTATTGATGCGTTACGAATGAAGTTAACCTGGCAAGCCCAACCAATAGATCTCACGGTCACCGAATTTTGGATGCTCCATGCGATTGTCAAACACCAAGGTCATGTCAAATCAAGGCAACAACTGATGGATGAGTCACAAATGGTGGTGGATGACACCACAATCACCTCACATATCAAACGTATTCGCAAAAAATTTATCATCATTGATACCCAATTTGACTATATCGAAACCGTCTATGGGATGGGTTATCGTTGGAAACAGCAATAACATGAAATCTATTTTCAGGCTCGGGATACGCGCTAAACTCCTCTTTTTCTCTGCATTTTTGTTGTGTATTCCCTATTTGGGTTATCAATATGTGTGGGAGCTTGAGACCTATCTACGTATCGGCCAAGAGCAAACAATGGTGGGTACAGCAAGGGCGGTGGCGACAGCATTACATGAACGTCCGGTCATTTTTACTGAGCAATCGGCACTGGTCAATACGGTCAAACCAGGAACGGATTTATATGCCCACCCCATCAAATATCCGATCCAGCTTGATGGCCAATTATCTGATTGGCGGGATTATCAAGGCTCCATGATCCATTACGGGCAAGACAATATTATCGAACAAACCGAGACCTATAGCGAATCTGATTTGTCTTTTACCCATATGGTGGGGCAATTTGGGCGGTATTTATATGTGATGTTTGATGTTGTGGATGACGCGGTGGTGTATCGAAATGAAAATGCGCTTCGAATAGATCGTAATGACTTTTTACAAATTGCGATGATTAATCAAACCGGTCAATTTGAGCGCTATTTAGTTGCGCCGTACCAATCAGGCTGGGTCAATGCCTACCTCTTAGAAAATACTCAAAGCGCCTTTGTTCCCCTCAAATTAGAAACCCGAATTCAAGGACAATGGGCTCAATCAATCCAAGGCTATCGCATTGAGCTGCGGATTCCATTAGATATGTTAGCCAGTAATATTGCCTTTGCCATCACCGATGTGGATGATGATGATACTCGCTTAAAAGAGCGCACAATCGGTACAGCCAATCCAACTCAATCGGATGCACTAGGCACTGTATTAATCCCCTCCCCTGAAATCGAACAAATCTTACAAGGCCTAGAATACGCCAATGCTCGAGTGTGGGTCGTCGATAAACACAAACGAGTATTAGCACGAGCCGGTGATATTCAAAATGCCTCAGGCTTAAATGTCGCTGAATCCTATGAGCAAACTCCCTCGTTATGGACGTATATTGAATCACAGTGGTTATTTCCTCTGTACTATATGGTGTTAAATGAGCCACCCAAAGTCTTTATTGATGAATTAGCCGATGCCTATGAACTCGCCGGACAAGATATTGAAATGGCGCTAAGTGGTGAGTCTGATACGTTGTGGCGTTTAAGCTCCGACAAACAAGCGGTGATTTTATCCGCGGCACATCCTATTTTTGTCGCCGGAGAGGTTATGGGAGCCGTCGTGGTGGAGCAGACCACTAATGGCATTCGTACCCTACGTAACAAAGCCTTAGAACAACAATTTCATTTCTTTTTGAGTGTCTTAGTCATTGGTACATTTTCGTTGTTTTTGTTTGCGACACGCATTTCATCGCGGATCCGACGCTTACGCAATGACACCGAACTGGCGATTGATCCCCAAGGTAAAATCATCGGCATGATCCCAAACCAAAATGCCAGTGACGAAATTGGCGATCTCGGGCGCAGCTTTGCTCAAGTCCTAGAGCGTTTGGCTCAATACAATCATTATCTTGAAAACATGGCAGCGCGTTTATCGCATGAACTGCGCACCCCTGTGGCAATTGTCAATTCGTCTTTAGAAAATCTTGCGTTAAATAATGCTGCTCTGCACAACCCACAAAACGATGTGTTTATTCAGCGAGCGCAAGATGGGATAAAGCGCTTGAGCCTGATTTTACAAAACATGAGTGAAGCGACGCGACTGGAGCATACATTAAAAAGCAATGAACGAGAGTCGTTTGATGTAATTGCCTTGTGTGACAATATGATTGGCAATAGCCAAATGACTGCAACCCAACACACGTTTAATTTTGATAACACCTTAGCGCCCGGCAGTCAGATTAGCCTGAATGGCGCGCCGGAGTTATTTGCCCAGATGCTTGATAAAGTGTTGGCCAACGCCATTGATTTTGCTGAGCCTAACTCTCAAATAACGCTGCATTTAGCGCAACACCATGATCAATTGATCATTGAGATCACCAATATCGGTCCTATATTACCGCAAGATATGCAAGACCAGTTACTAGAATCAATGGTGTCTATTCGTGCCACTGATGATCCACAACAAGTGCATTTAGGATTAGGGTTGTATATTGCCAATATGCTCGCGATGTACCATGACGGCAAGATGCGGATTGCTAATTCACAAGCAGGACAAGGAGTGACGGTGAAGTTTGTGTTTAAATTATAATGAGAAAGGACTGCGACTATTGAAAAATTTGCCCCACCGCAGCGGTTAGCACCATAGCCAACGCTCCCCAAAAGGTGACTCGCAAAGCACCAACAACAATCGATGCACCACCCGCTCGTGCAGCAATTCCCCCGAGTAACGCAAGAAAAACTAAGGATGCCAGACCCACACCCAGCATCAACCGTTCGCCCACAATCACCCAAGCTAACAGTAGCGGTAATGCTGCACCAATCGCAAAAGTGGCAGCGCTCGCGAGCGCAGCTTGCACTGGGTTGGCGTTACCGTTTTCACTGATCCCTATGTCATCACGCGCATGCGCACCGAGAGCGTCAAATTCCATTAATTGTTCAGCCACATCACGTGCAGTGGTGGGTGAAACTCCTCGAGATTCATAAATATGTGTCAACTCTAGAATTTCTAAATCGTATTGCTTATCTAATGAATGCTGTTCTATGTGCAAATCAGCTTTTTCTGTATCTGACTGAGAGCTTACAGAAACATACTCGCCAGCGGCCATCGACATGGCACCAGCCACTAAACCGGCGACACCAGCAAGCATAATCTCTGGGTGAGATACACCTGCCGCCGCCACCCCAATAATGAGACTTGCAGTAGAAACAATACCGTCATTGGCGCCTAATACAGCTGCCCGCAACCAACCAACACGATGAGATTTATGCGGTTTATGTAGGCGCATTTGTGCTTTAGACTCGGCCTGTTGCGCGTAACATCCACGCGGTTTTTTCATGCACTCGCATACGGTCAGACACTAATGCAGACGTTGATTCATCATCCGCATTTTGGGATAGCTGTAATACTTGACGCGATGTTTTGATAACTTGTTCATGACCTTTGGTAAGTAATTCAACCATCTCTGAAGAGCTGGGCACTCCGTCGACTTCAGCAATAGAACTAAGTTGAGAAAAAGCTTTATACGTTCCAGGAGCTGCCACGTCTAATGTGCGAATGCGTTCAGCGATATCATCTACCGCAATAGCAAGTTCGGTATAGTGCTCTTCAAACATTAAGTGCAGTTCACGAAAATGAATGCCGGTAACGTTCCAATGAAAATTATGCGTTTGTAGGTACAAGGTATATGAATCTGCGAGTAAGCACTTTAACCCTTCAGCGATAGCTAAGCGGTCTTCTTTATTAATACCAATATCGATCTCGGCCATAGGATTTCCTTATTTTAATATTTATTTTAACAACAAGACTGATTGCTTAATATAAGCGTCAATATTCGTTTCAGCAATGATTTTTGTTTAACTATTTACGCCATCATTTTTAATGCAATATATGGCGTGAAGTTCAACAGGATGACACCAATTTTGTAATTCGCAAAATACTGAAAATATAATGTGGGTAGCGAATCCACTGGCACACCTACCATTTTACTATGAATACTGATAAGCCAATCGCGCATGATTAGTAACAACCCACCACTAATGAGTAAAAAACCGGTATTAATGACTAAGCACCAGCCTAAAAAAGCAGTGAGCTCCGTTAAATTTAACATGGTTTTATCTCCTAAACTTAAGTCTAGACAATAATAATCCGAACGCCAATAATAAAAAATACCCATTGATGGCGCCGCCACTATATCCTGCTCGGTATTCAACCTTCGCGACGTTTTCTTCTTTAACCCGTGTTTTAAAACGACTCAGTTCGGCATCTAAATTAGTGGTCATATCGGCAACTGCGAGACCAAACCCTTCTCTCGATTTTTGCTCTAATGTACTATCGATACCTATCGCAGTAGTGCGTTTCGATAGCTTATTGATTCCAGGTGCTCGAAACAGCATCGTACGACTTTTTACATCAAATACTGCGGTATCGACAAAGGTTTGAATCGAATTTTTATTGCCTGGGATCACATACATACCCACAATCGTCCAGTACAACAACGCCGCATTATTTTCTAATGATTGCGTGACTTGGTCATACGATACCAGCGCCATGACATCCACATCATATAATCGAGAGACTTGTTCCAAATTAGCAAATCCTGTCCCACCTTTAAGATATGCATTGGGTATGACTTCGATACGGTTTATATAATCATACTTGAGGAAAGCGGCTTTGACCGTTTCAAGGAGTTCAATCTGATCAGTATTATTGATCCCATCTTCATTCCAACCTTTAGATGGCACAAACGCAATCCCCACATTCACTGGTAGAGACAACACAGGGATCGCTTCTGAATGTTCTTTTCGAGTTTCTTTATCTGGATATAAATACTCCATCAAACTACTCGATTGTGACTGTTTACCGGTATTGTGGCTTACTAATGAGCTACATGACGCTAATCCAATAAAGGTAATAGCGAGAATTAATTTTTGGTATATCATGGTGCTTCCTTAGCATTTCAATGTTATGTACACGTGCATTCGATTGATATAGTTAAGATTGTGGGTAGCTAGACTCGATACACATAAGAATAGACGATAAATGTTTATTTGCGCCCGATAATTTGCACTACAGCACTTTGGCCAATATGATACTGACCTTCACTGATGTGCCTGTCAAGTGCTTGAGTATGCAACATAGTTAAACCAGTAAGCTCCTCAGATAAATCATCCAAGCACATAAACAAGTCAGTTGCCGTCGCGGGTGGACCACCAACTCCCTGCATTTCAATATGCCGTAAGGTATATGCTTCTAAAATAAATATGCCGTCATCGCGCAGCGAGGTAACAACTTGGGTATGCAGGGCTCTGCGTAAAGAAGCTGGAACGTGGGCAAAAATTGAAACAATGCCATCCCATGCTTGGGTGCCAAAATCAAAGTCTGCTAAATCAGCAACGATAGTAGTAATGTTAACGCCATTTTGCGTGGCTAGCGCTTGGGCTTTATCCAAACCAACAGCAGATTGGTCAACGGCCGTAACCTGATAACCTTGCTGCGCTAAAAAAACGGCATTACGCCCTTCACCTTCCGCTAAACACAATACGTGTCCGCCTTCGGGGATATGCGCGTAAGCAGACTTGAGGAAATCATTGGGCTCAGTACCATATGCAAAGCCGGTTTCACTATAGCGCTGATCCCACATGATTCATTCCTCAAATTCTGATTAAAATATAATCAATTAGCTCGCTTTACCTGCCGCAGTTGCTTCCGGGATTTCCACTAGATTGCCTGTTTTACAGTCATACACATAACCATAAATTGGGATATCACTTGGCACCATTGAGTTATTACGAATACGCTCAACATCTTCAATAACGCTTTTACCTTGATTACTAATCGTTAACCAATTGATGTACTTACCATCAATCGTTCCGCCACCGACATTGCTGTCATGCCAACCTGATGCATCGACGCTAGAGGTTTTCAAACTACCAGCCAATAACTCACCCATAATTTCAGAATTAAATGTTTCCATGCCACAATCGGTGTGATGGATCACAAACCATTCTCTAGTGCCTAATAATTTATATGAAATCACTAATGAGCGGATCGCATCGTCACTCGCACGGCCACCGGCGTTTCTGATAACATGGGCGTCACCTTCAGATAAACCAGCATATTTAGCAGGATCAAGGCGCGCATCCATACAAGTAAGGATGGCAAATTGACGTGCTGGAGGCATAGGTAAATCACCTTTATTACCAAAATCAGCGACATATTCAGCATTGGCTGCAACGACTTCTTGAACTATTTTACTCATCACGATTCCTTATTTAACTTTTTTAAATTTTAATTGTTATATTAGCCAATAGGCTTGGCTGTTGGCAACTTATTAATACAGTTCAACAGGTTTTTAGATCATCGCAATTAATTGGTTTTTACTGGACTGCGACGCCACAACATCATTCCTAAACACAATAATGCCCAACCTCCGAACGCACCGCCTGAGCTACCACCGTTATTTGATGATGTATCTGGTATTGAATTTGAGGGCGTTGCAAATGTATTTTGCACCGGCGTCAAGTTTGGATTAGTGACGACAGCGGCATCAACCACAACCACATCAGTGATAATCACTATGTTGTCGTCGTTTGGCACCACACCATTTGCACCATCAGCAGATGTATAATTACGTAATGGTAAGTCTGTGAAAGCGCCACCAAAATTAAAGCGTGACATGGCAGCAATCGCATCCACCACATCCATGCCATCACCAATGACTTGACCAAGCACGGTAAAACCACCATTTTGCGCATCTAGGTTGGCGGAGTTATCCCCTAAATTAATGAAAAATTGTGACGTTGCACTGTCAGGATTGCCCGCTAATTTAGCCATTGCCACAGTACCACGTAGGTTTGATAATAGCGGTTCATTGGTCACGCCCGCGCCAGTAGCAATCGCATCAGGTGGAAACGCATTACCATATTCAAAGCCACCCATTTGCACAATAAATCCTGGCACACTGCGATGTACAACGTTGTTACTATAGGCGCCGGCATTGATATAACTTAACAAGTTCTCCACATTTTGTGGTGTGGTTTCATCAAATAAGTTAATTTGAAAATCACCAGCTACAGTTCTGACTTCAACAACTGTCGCATGAGTCGGCAGTGCCAGCATAAGTGAAACACTGAGGGACAAAGCCGCGGCGAATGTAGATAATTTTAATGCACGTAGCTTTTTTAATAATTGAATTGTCATGGTTGATCCTTGATCATAGTTTTTTTAATCAGTGTTACTTACACACAGCTAAACGCTTTCCAAATTTGCCAGCGCATCTAATGCAGCAGCCTCAGCCACACGTATACCATCAATGCCCGCCGACCAAATACCACCGGCATAACCTGCCCCTTCGCCAGCAGGATATAGGCCTTTGACATTGACACTTTGATAATCTGCATCACGTTTGATACTAATGGGAGAAGATGTTCTTGTTTCTACGCCAGTCAACAAACCGTCTGATTTTGCAAATCCTTTGATTTGTTTATTAAACGCAGGGATCGCTTCGCGGATGGCGTGGGTGACATAATCAGGTACCACAGTGCTCAAATCGGTCAAGGTAATGCCTGGAGTATAAGACGGTTTGACGCCGCCGATTTCTCCACTAGGTGTGCCTTGCATAAAATCGCCAATTAATTGCGCAGGCGCACAGTAATTTTCTCCGCCAACTTTATACGCGAGCTCTTCTAAACCGCGCTGTAAGGCAATGCCTGCTAATGGATGCCCTGGGAAATCTTCTTCTGGAGTAATACCCACTACAATCGCACTATTGGCATTGCGCTCGTGACGTGAATACTGACTCATGCCGTTGGTGACGACGCGACCTGGCTCAGATGCTGCTGCGACCACCGTTCCGCCTGGACACATACAAAAGCTGTATACCGTACGACCATTTTTACAGTGGTGTACTAGTTTATAATCCGCGGCACCTAAAATAGGATTACCGGCATTGTCACCAAAACGGCAACTGTCGATCATACTTTGTTCGTGCTCGATGCGAAAGCCAACTGAAAATGGTTTGGCTTCGATATATACACCTTGCTCATACAAGGCTTCAAAAGTATCTCGAGCACTATGACCGACCGCTAAGATCACATGCTTGGCAGCTAAATAACTACCATCGGACAAATGCAAACCTTTCAGTTGATAAATGGGGTCAGATCCACTTTTATTCTCCGAATAAATTGGATCTGACCCCAATTTATCTAAATCTAACTTTTCGACGCGCGTACTGAAGCGAATTTCGCCACCGAGCTCGATGATTTCTTTACGCATTTTTTCGACCATATTCACCAGCTTAAAGGTACCAATATGGGGTTTGCTGACGTACATGATTTCTTCTGGTGCACCGGCTTTGACAAATTCGTGTAAGACTTTACGTCCATAATGCTTGCGATCTTTAACCTGACTGTATAGTTTTCCATCAGAAAAGGTCCCTGCGCCACCTTCACCAAATTGCACATTAGACTCCGGGTTAAGTGGCTGCTTACGCCAAAAACCAAAGGTGTCTTTAGTGCGTTGACGCACCTCTTTACCTCGTTCCAACACGATAGGTTTAAAGCCCATTTGTGCCAAAATCAATGCCGCAAATAAGCCACAAGGTCCTAATCCCACCACGACTGGGCGTTCATTTAAATCTTCTGGAGCATGACCCACAAACTTATAAGTCATATCTGGAGTAGCGCGAACGTGTTGGTCTTGGGAAAACTGAACTAACAACGCCTCTGGCTCAGTGACATTGACATCTAAGGTATAGATGAGCTGAATATTTTTGTTATTACGTGCGTCATAGCCTCGCTTAAACATCTCAAATGATACCAGTTGGCTTTTGGGAATGTTGAGTTTGCTTAAAATCGCAAGTTCAAGAGCCTGTTCATCGTGATCGAGGGGAAGTTTGATATCGGTTAAACGCAACATAATAGGGGTACTCTTAGCAATGCCGGACAGCCTTTCTGTCAGGGCACGACTATTTTAAAGCAGAAGCTTGAGTTTTGATACTGCTACTTTATAATTGCGCTCACCAGACAACCCACCACTGACGCCGAGATAAGTATGACCTTTGTAGTCACCGACAACTGTATCAAATGTAAATACACCGATTGTGTTGCCGTGTGTCCGGTCGATGCGTTTTTTGAAGGGCCTAATTTTTTGGTGATTGATCCGGATATTTGTATTGATTGTGAGTTATGTGTACCTGAATGTCCGGCAGATGCGATTTATCAAGATACAAAATTACCCGATGACCAAAAAGACTTTTTACCGTTGAATGCCGAATTAGCGCAAAAATGGCCCAACATCACAGAAATTAAACCCGCGCCGAGCGACGCGGATAAATGGAACGGTGTCAAAAACAAGATCCCATTGTTAATCATTGAGTAGCTTTAGCTAGTAACTAGCCTTTAAAGCCTTTCCCGACTACATATACTTCACGCGAGCGTGCCCGTGATGCTGCTGGTTTACGAATAATGACTTTGCTGAACGACTTACGCACATCTTTGACGTATTCTTCATAACCCACACCTTGGAATACCTTGGCACAAAAACACCCGCCAGGTTTTAACACGTTGCGTGCCATATCCAATGCCAGTTCGACTAAATAAATCGACGAATACTGATCCGTGGTATTCACACCACTTAAATTCGGTGCCATATCTGAAACAACGGTATCGACTCGATCCTCACCCAGCAGGTTTACAATCGCGTCATATACTCGCTCATCCGTGAAATCACCTTGAATAAATGACACACCGACAATGCCGTCCATCGGTAAAATATCCGAGGCGATCACGCGACCTTTACTGCCAACTACAGGAGCGATGACTTGGGACCAACCACCAGGAGCTGAGCCGAGATCCATAACAATATTGCCACTTTGATACAGCTTATCTTTTTCGTTGATCTCGATTAATTTATAACTCGCACGCGAGCGATAGCCATCCACTTGTGCTTTTTTGACATACGGATCGTTGAGATGCTCTTCCATCCATTTTTTACCGGGTTTTGGCTTCGCCATAATTAATCATGCTATAGGTTTCGTTAGAACAGCACATATTGTAAACTTACCCGCTAAATTTGCAAACGCAGTCTTAGGATTGTTCGCCAAAATGATATTAACCAGTGAGTGCTGACGGGAAATAGGCATGAAATTTGATAATGTGAAAAAGTTACATCAAAAAAAATATCGCACAGAGTTCGGTCACTATTTGCTAGAAGGTGAACATTTAGTCTTGGAACTACAAAAAGCTTCTCACACTCAGCCGTATCTAAAAAATAGTATTTTATTTGTTACCCCAGATTATGAAGATTGGGCAGCGCAACATTCACCGGGTTTTACTTGCAGCACAATTACGAGTAAAAAAATGGCGCAACTGAGCGACACCAAAACGCCGCCAGGTATCATTGCCTGCGTGCCTCTATCGAGTCACCTTACCAATCAAACCGATACAACACTAAATAATGTCACACAGCGCTGCATCTATCTCCACGAAGTTCAAGATCCAGGTAATTTAGGGACGATCATTCGAACCCTGGCTTGGTTTGGCAACTTTCGCTTATTACTTAGCCCTAACAGTGTTGATCCGTATAACCCCAAAGTAGTCCGCTCTAGCATGGGGGCGATGTTTCATGTGGCTATTGAGCAAGATGTCTCTTTGCCAGCGTTAAGCCAACGATTCAAGCGTTTTGCGTATTTAGATATGCAAGGTGAGAATATCCGATCACCTAAATTTGCTGAATATGAATGTTATTTGTTTGGTAATGAAGCGAGAGGTGTGCCTCGAGATGCCCTAACTGCTTGTGATGCAGACGCGTTTACGATTGCTGGAAGTGGCGCAATAGACTCATTGAATTTGGCGAGTGCAGTGAATATGTCGGTGTATCAATTGTCGAAGTAGTTTTGTAAAAGTGATCTACTTTCCCACACTCCGCAAATACCGCACATAACGTTTCGTCAATCGTCCTTTACGACGTTGATCACACAATAAACTCCACCAACCTGATAATGATGCTAAAGGCTTTTTGCCTTGACCAATGCGCTGTAAATTACGCTTGATCATCGCCATGGTGGCTAGGGCTTGTAAGGTCTTGTTACGCCAAGAAACCGCAGGATAAGGTGCCACAAATTCTGGCTCTTTCAGCCAACGCTTAGGCAAGTCTGGCGTCATCGCTAATGCGGTCGCTAAACCCACCAACTGAACACCGTTTGTCAATACTTGCTCAGCCACCGGCAAGCGTCGAATGCCGCCGGTTGTCATAATAGGGATTGAGGTTTGCGCTGCGATCATGTTGGCAAACTCTAAAAAATATGCCTCTCGCGCTAATGTTCGACCGTCGGCAGTCATGCCTTGCATCGCAGGTGCCTCGTAACTTCCTCCGGAGAGTTCAACCATATCAATCCCTGATGACTCTAGCACTTTAACTACAGCTAACGCGTCATCTTCAGCAAAACCTCCGCGCTGAAAGTCCGCTGAATTTAGCTTCACACCAACGCCAAAATCATCACAGGTACGTCGTTTAACTTCGGTCACAATCGCAAGCAACAGGCGAGCACGATTGGCGATGTTTCCACCCCACTGATCAGTACGTTGATTAACTAATGGTGATAAAAACTGAGCTAACAAATACCCATGAGCAGCATGAATTTCCACGCCATCAAATCCTGCAGCTTGGGCTTGTTCTGCAGTATCACCAAAACGGGTGATGACATCTTCGATCTCCATTTCAGTCATTGCACTTGGCTGACCAAATAACTTAGATAATTTCCCCATGTTCAGTGGCACCGCTGACGGCGCTAAGACCTTTCCTTGCATATTCGCATACACTTGACGACCTGGATGGTTGATTTGCATCCAGACCTTACAATCATCTTGTTTCGCCGCTGCCGCCCATTCGACAAAGCGCGTCAAAGAAGTACCTTTTTCTAACGCGACACCACCAGGCCCCGTCATTGCAGCATGATCCACCATGACATTGCCCGTTAATAAGAGTCCGGCACCACCTTGCGCCCATTGGCCATATAAATGAATTAATTCATCACTCGGCAACAAGCCATCATCCGACATATTTTCTTCCATCGCGGCTTTGACTAAACGATTTTTAATGGTGAGGCCTGAAGGAAAAGTAAATTTGGAAAAAGGAGATTGGACTGACATAATCATCTTATTATTATTAGGGAAAGTCACACAATACCATACCAATCGATGCCATACCTAGCCGTACATGTATCGCACGAGTATTTATATTGTGTTTACCAAGGAAGCCCACTATGCACTTATCCACCTTAATCGCGACAAGCCGCCCCGCGTTTTTAGTCCTTACCTTTGCATGTTTAAGTGTGCCTTTTGCATTTGCGTATCACGAGCAACAGACTATCAATCCGTTTTTAGCTAGCCTGATCGCTATCGGCGCACTATGCGCTCACATTGCCGTGAACATGCTCAATGAGTATCTCGATTTTACAAGTGGCTTGGATACCAAGACTGATAAAACCCCATTTAGCGGAGGCAGTGGTGGATTAATCGCGCAACCTCATGCCAAGCAATCCATCTTGGTCGGCGCAATTATCGCACTCATCGTCTGTTGCATTATTGGAGTGTATATCAGCTTAATTGTCGGGCTGCCTTTGTTGGTCATTGGCTTATTAGGGATCAGTATTGTGCTGACCTACACCCCGATATTGAATCGTTTTCCGGTGTTATGTTTACTCGCCCCTGGCGCCGGATTTGGCTTACTATTGATAAACGGTAGCTACTTTATCCTGACTCAGACATTTAACCCTAACGTACTGCTGGTCAGTTTCATTGTCTTTTTTCAAGTCAATAACTTGTTGCTATTAAACCAATTTCCAGATATTGAAGCAGATAAAGCACATGGTCGCCGCCATTGGGCCATCCACTATGGACGCGCCAGTGCTGCACGTATCTATACCGGTATGGCGCTGTTCAGTGCGGGCACTCTAGCCATTAGCTTAGGTTTAGGCTACATCTCATTACTCAATCTGATTGTGTTTATTCCGATTGGCTTATCCTTACACATTGGGTGGTTTTTGATGCGCATGGCGTCGCATGCCTCTAACCAAGAACTCCTGCCAAATTTACGTAACAATGTGCTTATTACCCTACTAACCCCCTGTCTTATTGCATTGGGGGTGTTGTAAGTATTGCATTGGATTAATAAGTCTTTACAATTCAAGTATCTGTGACCGTTTACCCTTTTTACTCTTTTTTACATAAGACAAGGCGCCTGTGAATACACTCCTCAAAGATCTCTCGTTGTCAGCCATAGTGGCTGGATTTATTGCTGTGCTTGTTGGTTTTGCAAGTGCTGTGGCGATTGTATTTCAAGCAGCACAAGCGGCGGGTGCTAACCCTGCACAAGTTGAATCATGGATCTGGGCGCTAGGGATCGGGATGGGCGTCACCACCTTTGGCTTATCTTGGTATTATCGTCGTCCTATTATTATCGTGTGGTCAACGCCTGGTGCAGCGTTGTTAGCGTCGAGTTTACAAGGTACAGGTCTATCTGAAACCACTGGTACATTTTTGTTTGTGGGCTTGATGATCATCCTGTTAGGCGTGACAGGTTGGTTTAACCGTTTTTCCAAACTCATCCCAATGCCCATCGCCGCAGCGATGCTAGCGGGGATCTTATTGCAATTTGGGATTGGTATATTCACCGCCGTCGAAACTGATCCACTACTTATTATTACCATGTTAGTCACGTATTTAGTGATGAAATGGCTAGTGCCACGCTACGCCATTGTGATGGTCTTGATCGTCGGCACTGTGTTTTGTTTAAGTAATGGTAGCTTGTCCTTAAGTGCCATTGATATGGGATTTGCCACACCAGAGTGGGTCACTCCGAGCTTTTCAATAGCCTCAATCATCGGTATTGGTGTACCGCTATTTATTGTCACTATGGCATCACAAAACCTGCCAGGAGTCGCTATTTTACAAAGCAGTGGCTACAGCCACCAACCTATATCTCCCATCATTACCACAACAGGCCTGTGTACTATGATACTTGCCCCTTTTGGCGGATTTACGTTTAACTTGGCGGCGATTACTGCGGCGATTTGTACCAGTGACGAAGCGCATCATGATCCTGATAAACGGTATATTGCTGGGCTATCTGCTGGTGTATTTAATATCATTGCGGGCATATTTGGTGCCACTGTCGTGAGTTTATTCGCCGCATTTCCAGTAACTATGGTGGCTGGCTTAGCAGGGCTTGCTTTGTTATCAACCATCGCCGCTAGCTTACACAATGCACTTGCTACAGCAACCTATCGCGATGCAGCATTGATGACCTTTTTGGTTACGGCATCAGGCGTCAACATGTTCCATATTTCGTCGGCGTTTTGGGGTGTTGTCGTGGGTATAATTGTTGTAATATTAACGCGTAAAGGAAATAATTGACTGACCGTGCACGACAACGAGCGTTATTGCTTGCCGCGCAATGACGACAAGACGCACGCCACTAAGACAAAACTCAATGACATAAACAAAGCGAGTGATATCGTTTGCATTAGTTCATCATTGGTTTGTGCTGAAAATGACGCATCACCAATGTAATAATGAATCATCAAATTAACCAAGCTCATGCCAATCAGATTACCGATGGTGCGGGCTAGATTCATGGATGCTGACGCCACCCCAACTTCTTGTGTTTTTACCGCGCCCATAATGGCACTGTTGTTAGGTGTTGAAAACAAACCAAAGCCAACGCCAATTAACGCTAGTGCTGCGCCGATATGCATCGCACTCGTCGCTAAATCAATTTGCACCAAACTAATAAAACCCGCGGCAACAATCATACAGCCAACGGTTGCGACAATTCTTGGTTCAAAACGGTCAGCTAATTTACCTGCAAACGGTGCAATAATAGCCATGCACAAGGCTTGTAACAATAATATCTGACCCGTTTGAGCAGGATCAAATCCACGAATAAATTGCAGATACAAACTCAACAAAAACACAATCGCAAAATTACTGCCATACATTAATAGTGCTGTTGATAAAGATAGACTGAACACCCGTGATTCACTGAACATCTGCACACGGATCAACGGCGCATCAATATAGCGCTGATGCATAATAAACCCGATTAAGCTAATGACTGATCCGGTCAACAACAGCCAACCCAACAGTGACGGTAACTCACTCAAACCATACACCAACCCTGTCGCAAAAATAATAAATAACCCAGCACCCACCCAATCAAATGGCGTGCGTTCATCATTTTGCCATTCGCCATCTAAATAGCGATACACAAACACTAATAACCCAGCGATTAAAGGCAGTTGAAAATAAAATACCGAGCGCCATCCCAGCCATTGCGTTAAATAGCCACCAATAGCCGGTGCTAAGGTCAACCCCACATAGACACAAGCTGCGACTGTCCCGAGCGCCGCTCCGCGTTTATGCGTCGGTGTTACGGCAGTAATAATGGCAATACCGGTACCAAAGATCATTGCTCCAGCCGCTCCTTGGACAAAGCGCCAAAAGAGCATCCATTCAATATTGGTAGCAATCGCACACATACCGGCACTTAAGGCGTTGAGGACAAAGCCCCAGACAAAGATTTTTTTACGGCCATAGTTATCCGCTAACTTACCAAATGGCAACATAAAAGCGACACTACTAAGAATATATAAAGTTGGCATCCAACTGACTTGGATAGCAGTAGCACGCAGATCTTCGGCTAAAGGAGGAATGGCCACATTCACGGCAGCCATGCCTAACGGCGCTATCAAGTAGCCCGCACAAACAGCAATTAAGGCAATGGTGTTAATCGGTAATGAAGACAAACGTTAATCCTATTAAATGGCAAATCGGCAAAATGCTATGTCGATAAAAGGTGGATAATTAATGCATACCCAACACCCTATGGTATCATTTGCAGAGTATCTACGCGCGTGGATTATTTCACCCTTTTTATCCTTGGTTTATTTATTAAGTTAACTCATTAGGTATTTATGCAACTGATTAAAATCAACCCTCTAATTGATAAAGTACGCTACCGTCGCCACCTAAATATAGTGATTGTCGCAGCAATTATTACGCTTATTGTCGGTAGTTTAGGGATCGCCCAAGCGTTAATTGCACTGTACCCTGATCCAAGTGGTAGTCATTTTCATTGGAATATAACGGGCGTCATCATCACCAGTTTGGCTATTGGATTTGTATTAAACAAATATCGTAGCCATGACTTTATGACTGAAGTCACTTATGTGTGGAATTTGAAACAGGCATTAAATAAAATCAATCGTAAAATGCTTAGGATCACGCCAGCGTCAGAAATGGGTAACTACCATGCCATGCTGGCCTTGCAATACAGTTATGCCGGCTCGCGTTTATTGTGGCAACTGGATGACAATACAATCATCATGGAAGAGCTTGCAATCGCCCAAGCTAAGCTCGATGGTCTCGCCGAGCAATATGGTCTGACCCTGGACGTCGAAGATTATACTGAGCAAATGTTACAGCAGATCCCTAAACCTAAAGCTTAACCTTAAGCTTTACAACGTTAGTACTACACCACGAAATGTCGCTTAATCATCGTTTGCAACTGACGCTTTTGTGGGAACTCATACGCAATCTCGTTAATGAAAAAATCAAAGGCACGTTCAACATTATCGGGTGGCGGTAAGACGGGTAAATCTGGGAGCAATCCTTGCAGCTCTAAAAGTAAATTAATGATTTTTTTATAGTCAGCGGATTTGGCCGTCTTGAGCCAAATCAGGATCAGACGCCGATACAAATCAAACGTCTGTTCTGGGGCATATTTGCCACTGATTGCCGCCACTTGATACAGCACATCACGGTCAAGCGGGTAGTGCTTCGCCAACTCAATCGCACGTTCCACTAAACCCAAATATAAGCATAATTCTACAAAGGGTTCTGCGGTAATTAAACGATGTGGACCAGCACGCTCACTAGGTAGCGTTGCGAGTATTTCATCCCAAAACAATAACGTCTTGTCTTGCCAAGCTTTTTTGGCTGCCGCAAGCTCACTATCATTATCATTATCATTATCATTATCGGTATCGGTATCACTATGCTGGTAGGTCTTGGCAATTTGGACGTGTAGTTGAATATAATCATCCAGCACTAGCGAATGAGTATACGTTTGCCATTGCAACTCTATAGCGGCCTCAGGATCACCATGCAAACGCGCCACCTCAGCCTCTAATGCTAAACATTCTTTGGTAAATTTATGATAGGTATCTGTTTCTCTAGCTAGGGTTAGAAACTGCAATGCTACTGTTACATCTTTCGCAGCAATCGCCCATTTAACCAATTGCAAAAAATCATCCGCATGGCACGCTAACAGCGTAAAAATCTCGATGGCCTTGGAATAATCCGATTGTGCGGCATAATAATCACACAGATCACGCATCTTGATACTGACAGTGAAGTTAATATTGTCATTGCCACTAGTCTCAACAGTCGCCAGTATCACATCTTGTTCAAGCTGGGTATAAAACGCGTCACGTAACTCATCATCGGTAGACGCGATAAAGCGCTGCGGAATATCAGTAAACTCCATCACATCTAAGTCAGGTGAATACAACGAGAGTAAATAATTCGCTTTGACACTTACCGACCAAGTTAAGCGCTGTACGGAAGTCGCAAACGCAGCCAAAATATCATGCTCTAATTCAAAGCGAAATCCACCACTGTCATCTACCCGTTCAAAGATCTTGTCATAACGCTTAAGTATTTGATATGCCACGGCATGTGCTTGCTCAGCTGGCAAGTACTGCAGCAACCCTATTATCAAAGATAATTTTTCTTGAGCCTGTTGAAAATACGCGCGTGCTTTGTTGTATTGCCACACGTCCCGAAAAGGTAACGCTTTGGTGATCAACGTTTTAAGTTCAGTGATCACCGAGCCTTTTGTTTTTCCCACTGCGAACTCTTGGCTAATATCCGCGCGCAAACGCCAAACTAAGATCGATTCTTCATCTTGCGTAATGCAGTTTAATAATGCATTTTTGGCTTGCTGCTCATCCATGTCTTCAATTAACGCTTGGATGCGGTCTATAGCTGATCCACCTTGAGCAGCGTCTAGTTGCGCTAATTTATCGGCATGTTGCAAGGCAACTGCCACACAATGCTTACAAAAATCAAAGCCCTCTGAAGCCGGACAATCGCAGCCCCCATCATAGCTAGTCGGCTTAATGGTTAAGGTGACCTGATAGACTTTTACCCCAGGAGCTGAGGCACTTTGCACTGTCGCTTTGATCTTGTTACGGTTTTTATGAAAACTCAGAATTGCTTGATCGTTATAAATTGCGGTTCCACGCTCAAACGTCGCCGGTCCCGCCAAACGTTCAATTATCGCAATCGCAGTGCTAGCATCCATCATGATGGTGAGTATTCTCGTTGAAGATTTTATTAGATGGTATAACAAAACAGCCCACTCAACAAATAGCTGAAGAAGAATCCGTGTTCAAATATTGACGGCCTCTGATGTTACGAGTATGTTAATTAGTATTCAATTAATCTTATCTAAGCAGCCCTATGACTAATAACACCGCATCCAGCTTTGGCGACTCCCACACTTGTTTTGACACACAAATCGCGCAGCACATTGCTCATATCCGGTTAAGTTGCCCTGACCGCCTTAATGCAATGGTGCCTGAGTTTTGGCTGGAATTACCCGCATTGGTTCGTGAGTTAGATGCCCGTGGTGATGTGCGGGTTATCGTGATCAGCAGCACCGGTAAACATTTTAGTGCAGGGATGGATTTGTCAGTATTTACAAATATGGCCAAGCAGTTTACTGGTGAGCCTGCGCGTCGGGCTGAAAGCATGCGTCGCTCAATATTCGGGCTGCAAGATGCGTTTAACGCATTAGAAACCGTGAGGATGCCAGTATTAGTCGCCATTCAAGGCGGTGCGATTGGCGGTGCGGTAGATATGATCAGTGCAGCAGATTGTCGGTATTGTACAAATGATGCCTTTTTTACCATCAAAGAAACCCAACTCGGCATGACTGCTGATGTCGGTACTCTGCAGCGTCTACCTCATCTGATCCCCGCAGGCTTAATGCGTGAACTCGCTTATACAGGTCGTAATTGGAGCGCACAAGAAGCCTTACAACAAGGCTTTGTCAATGCGGTATATGCGGATAGCGAAAGTATGTTAGCAGCAGTGATGAACATCGCACACGCTATAGCGTCAAACTCACCGATGGCGGTTGCAGGATGTAAAACCATGATCAACTATACTCGTGATCATACGGTAGCTGATAGTTTAGATTATATGGCGACCTGGCAAGCGGGTATGTTTCAAATGCCGGATGTGATGGAAGCAATGAAAGCGAAACAAACTAAACGCATGCCTGAGTATGAAAACTTAAAACCACGTCAAGCGATGATGAAAGGCATTGAATAACTTAAAGGCTAATTAACCTGAATTCTCGCATATAACAAAAAAGCACCGTAATCTAAGATCACGGTGCTTTTTAATATCAATTCGAACCTTAGCGAAACTAAGCTTCGTCTAACTAAGTGTAACTTAGTTTAATTGCGCTAAGATTTCGTTGAATGTCGCACTTGGACGCATTGCTTGAGCAGCTAGTGCCACATCCGCAAAGTAATAACCATTGATATCAGCAGGCTGACCTTGAGCACCATTTAACTCTGCAACAATCTTGTCTTCATTAGCAATTAACGCTGCTGCGATAGGAGCAAACGTTGCTTGTAATTCAGCATCAGCACTTTGTGCTGCAACCGCTTCTGCCCAATACATACCAAGGTAGAAGTGTGAACCACGGTTATCAAGCTCATTCACGCGACGTGACGGAGACTTGTTTTCTTGTAAGAATTTAGCCGTTGCTTGGTCTAACGTATCGGCTAAGACTTTCGCTTTTGTATTACCCGTTACATTACTGAAATGCTCTAGTGATGCCGCTAATGCCAAGAACTCACCCAATGAATCCCAACGTAAATGGTTCTCTTTGTTGAATTGCTGTACGTGCTTAGGTGCAGAACCACCGGCGCCAGTTTCAAACAAACCACCGCCATTCATTAGTGGCACGATAGACAGCATTTTAGCACTTGTACCTAGCTCTAGGATTGGGAACAAGTCAGTCAAGTAATCACGTAATACGTTACCTGTTACAGAAATGGTATCAAGGCCTTTACCACAACGTTCAAGGGTAAAATCAGTTGCTGCAACTGGCTCCATAATTTGGATATCTAATCCGCTGGTATCGTGGTCTTGTAAATAACGCTCCACTTTAGCGATCATTTGTGCATCGTGACCACGGTTAGCATCTAACCAGAAAATCGCAGGAACATTAGTTGCGCGTGCACGTGTCACGGCTAATTTAACCCAATCTTGGATAGGGATGTCTTTAGTTTGGCACATGCGCCAGATATCACCTTCTTCTACCGCATGCGACATAAGGACATTGCCTTGTGCATCTACTACATTAACTGTACCGGCTTGAGATAGGATGAATGTTTTGTCATGAGAACCGTATTCTTCCGCTTTTTGAGCCATAAGACCAACGTTAGGCACTGTGCCCATAGTACGTGGGTCAAATGCGCCATTGGCTTTACAGTAAGTCACAACTGATTGGAATACACCGGCATAGTTACGATCGGGGATCATGAACTTGGTATCTTTTTGCTTACCGTCTGGGCCCCACATTTGACCAGATGCACGCAATGCTGCTGGCATAGAAGCATCAATGATCACGTCACTTGGTACGTGTAGGTTAGTGATCCCACGGTCAGAATCCACCATCGCCATATCAGGACGAGTCGCGTATACCGCTTGGATGTCTGCTTCGATTTCTTCACGCTGTTCTGGCGCTAGGCTGCTAATTTTGGCATATACATCACCTAAACCGTTATTTACGTCAACGCCGATTTGATCGAATGTCGCACCGTGCTTAGCAAATACGTCTGCGTAGAACACGCGAACAGCATAACCAAAGATAACCGGATCAGACACTTTCATCATCGTCGCTTTCAAGTGCAATGACAATAAAACGTCTTGGTCTTTGGCTGCGTTGATTTCTTTTTCATAAAAAGCCACAAGCGCTTGCTTGTTCATGACTGATGCATCGATGATTTCGCCATCTAATAATGCAAGGTCCGCTTTTAATACTGAACGTGTACCGTCTTGGGCTACAAATTCAATACTCACTTTTTGTGCGTTCGCTACGGTTACTGATAACTCAGAACCATAGAAGTCACCGCCGTCCATATGTGACACGTGTGATTTGCTATCGCTCGCCCAAGCTCCCATTGAATGCGGGTTAGTACGTGCGTATTGCTTAACTGACGCAGGTGCGCGACGGTCAGAGTTACCTTCACGTAAAACTGGGTTTACCGCAGAGCCTAACACTTTAGCGTAAGTAGCTTTAATCGCTTCTTCTTCTGGTGTTTTAGGGCTTTCTGGATAATCAGGTAATGCATAGCCTTTGGCTTTTAATTCTTCAATCGCTGCTTGTAGCTGTGGGATTGACGCACTGATATTGGGTAATTTGATGATGTTCGCTTCAGGTGTTTTCGCTAACTCACCTAATTCGGCTAAGCTGTCACCTATGCGCAGATCTTCTGCTAAATATTCTGGAAAATGCGCAATAATACGACCAGCAAGTGATATATCACGAGTCTCAACATCTACGTTGGCAGCTGAGGCAAACGCTTCAACGATAGGTAATAATGAAAAGGTCGCTAATGCCGGCGCTTCATCGGTAATAGTGTAGATAATTTTAGATGTCGTCATGGTATTCCTATAGTAGACAGTGGGCGTTGCTAATAAATTTTTCAGCGCAATATAGTATCCTACTTAAGTACTGTTTTATAGCGCAAAATAACGGATACTTATTTCTATCGGCTATTAACTATAACTAATCATCTCATCAATTAGTAGTATATCCCCCACTTCCTGCAATTTTACCCGCGCACAACAGATTCATGACTAGTCACGAGCGCGAAGGTATTATAGATTATACTTTTGAATATTAATGGATCGTGAGGCGCATATGGCAGGCGGCAGTTTACTCTTATTATTAGATGATATTGCAACGGTACTCGATGATGTTGCAGTACTCTCCAAAGTTGCAGCAAAAAAAACCGCAGGCGTGCTAGGCGATGATTTAGCATTAAATGCGCAACAAGTCACTGGAGTATCGGCTGCGCGCGAGTTACCAGTTGTATTTGCCGTTGCCAGAGGCTCGTTGTTTAATAAGCTAATTATCGTACCACTCGCTTTGATAGCAAGTGCTTACTTTAGCTGGTTAATCTTACCCGTACTGATGCTAGGTGGGTTATATTTATGTTTTGAGGGAGCGGAAAAACTTTTTCATCCGTGGTTCTTTCCAAAAGAAACCAAAGACGAGACCAGACAACTGCATACAGCAGCCAGCAATCCCAATATCGATTTAGTCAAATTTGAACGTACCAAAATCAAAGGTGCGATACGTACCGATTTTATTTTGTCATTAGAGATCGTCGTTATCACGTTAGGCACAGTCATGGATAAGCCGCTATTAACCCAAGCGTTTGTGGTCAGTGCTATTGCACTGGTGATGACCGTAGGGGTCTATAGTTTGGTCGCATTGATTGTGAAACTCGACGATATCGGTTTGCATTACATGCAACAAGGCGCAGGTTTGCAAGCGACACTTGGCGAATGGCTTGTTAATTTTGCACCTAAACTATTAAAAGTATTGTCGTTTGTCGGAACTGCCGCAATGTTTCTGGTTGGCGGAGGAATATTAGTGCATGGCTTGCCGTTTTTCCATCACTTAGTCGAAGATGCGGCGCTGTATTCTGTTGATATCCCCACGCTAGGAACATTACTCAGCGGCACCACCACCATGGTGTTGCAAGGTCTGTTTGGTGTATTAGCCGGCTTTGCTTGTGTGTCTGTGATGGCGTTAGTGGAGCGTTTTCGCCGTTAGTTATGATTTCACTGACAAGCCGTCTAACGCTTGTCGTGATTGCTTTTGGTCACTTGAATAATACTCTCGCAATCGGCATTAGTATCATTACACAATTCATTAACCCATTGGACTTCAACTTCATCGACTCGGTCGCTGTTGACTAGCACTTCCGACCGATGGATGCGCAGCAACGCACCTTTGATTGCTTCGAGAACTGCTGGCTCTAGATCTGCAAGCTGCGTCTCAATAAATTTCGCATCTTTGGCTTGCTCCAGCGTAAACACAAACTCATTGATCTCCCCTGCTTGACCCACATGCACCGTAATATCTTTGCCTGACTCATGTTCGACGTTGACTGTTAATGTGTGCATGATGATTTTGGGTTCTGTCTTAGGCTCTGTCTTAGGCTCTAGCTGAGCATCAGCTATGGATACATTCTGGGCAGCGGCATCACTTGAAAAAAAACTGCTAATCATAATCGAGGACGACAAAGAAACAGCAAGGGCGATAGTCGCATAGGTGGACAGCATGAAATAGCCTCAGTAGTGATGTTTTTATTGCGTTGACTTGGTATTGCATGAACCAGTTTAGCATTCCCTGACTATTTTGAATACCGACCTTGAATAACCGCTATATTGAACCATACTATGCTCGTCATTGTGCAGTTTTAAAATTCGGGCCTACATCAAGCAGCCTTGCCTGGTTTTTCATAACATCTTGAATAACTATGGACGATTAAATAGATGGATTACCCCCAAGAACAAACCCATGCCAATACTAAGCAATGGGTCATTATTGGTATGTTGGTCATTATTATTGCTGCTATTGGGATTCTGCTCGTATTAAAGTTGATGCCAACTCATTTAGAAATAGCACAACAACAAGCGGATCTTATACGTTGGGAGCAAACAGGTAAGATTGATAATATCCCTCTAGCCCAACAGCACTTTAAATACATTGATCGGTTGGCAGAAAAAAAAGCCGAACATGCGCACGCGTTTCAACTCCTTGGCCGTATTCAGACCTTGTTAAATCAACAAGCTGGCAGTAGCGTGACGAAGTCACCGGCAAGTCAGTGGTTTGAGCAAGCCTCCGAATTAAATCCGGGCAATTATCATAATTGGGTATTATTGGTATCAAGTTATGCGCTTGAAAAAGCACAGCCACAAGCCTTCAATACCGCGATGAGACATGCATTACGTCAAGGACGTAACGAAGTTCTTGCGCTGGAGATCCTGCCCGAATATATATTGCGTCATTGGGACATTCTCGATGACAAAAACCGCATACTCAGTGCACGTTTTTTTGATAGTGCATTTAACACCCATGAATGGGCACTGCATATTTTGAATGTGACTCAAAAAACGAACCAGTATGATGTGATGTTGTCACTGATCCCGGATAAACCGAAATACCTTGACATCATTAAGTACTATAAGCAAAAAGATCGCAGCTAATCTAGGTTCTAGCCTTTCGAATAGAACCCATTAAATACGAACATTGTAACTTAAACATACTCAATGGCTTTGTTGATACAATCGCATGAAAACCGAATTGTAATAAGCGGTAGCGCCAAGTTTTGTTGAGAACATCAAGACTCGATACATGCATTTTTGAAAGGTGTGCAAATGCAGTTTTGCGCCAACGACTAACAGGGACATGCTTAAGATAAGTGGCTAACTGGGCATTGTGTGTTGCATTGGCCAGTTTACTGAGTAGTCCATATAAAGCGACATCTACGCCCTGTTGCTGGGCCGACATAAACAAAGCATCCAAATCAACCGATTCATGCTTGAGTAAATACGCAGTGTCTATTAAATTATAAGTTTTGTATTCAGCGTCCTTGAATGAATGCAATGCTTGGTGGATCAGCGCATCTGATACCGACATCATACGCGTTAATTCACTCTGATATGCAGGATGCGGAACAGATCGCGACCATATCCCTTCTAAATCAACATCAAACAACGTTGGATGAGTCAGGTGCTGGTGCAAATCAATTTCGACACCTAACTGCTCCTCTTTAGGCTTAAACGAAATCTCATACAAATCATCAAACACTCCTTCTACAGGCTTTGCTTCACGGGACATAGTTCGTGATAACAATGCCACCGTTTTATCCCAATCACAGGGTTTAACCAATATATCCAAATCACTGGATAATCGCGGTACGGTTTCAGAATACAGCCATTTAGAAAACGCCGTGCCCTTGAGTAAAATTACTGGAATATGATGCTCGGCTAATGTGGTTAATAAGGTATTGAGTTGCTTAGTTTTGAGTAATTCATGGATAGAGCCTTGTAAGGTTTTTTGCTGGAGAAAATCATTTACAATAGGATCAATTTTCAGCGCTAATCCGTTGCGTGTTAGCGCATCTAACAGTAAAGGTATGATCCGCCAATGAATATGACTAAATGCCGGTATAGAGTTGCACAACGCCAGTTCAGTTACCGGATCCCTCTTGCGGTTAATACAATGGGAATTTTCTGAATACGCCAAAACCATCTCCGTCAAAAACGGTGACGTAGAAGTAACGTCAAGATCCCACGCATCTGGCGTATGCGCGAGAGTTTGTTGATTTTGGGTTGAGGTAAGTGGTGACATTCATATCCTTTGAATTATAAGGTAAGACTAACGTTTATTAATTAAAAAGCGAATAATTTTTAATCGACCTTGTATTACCACAATCTTGTTCCATACTAACTCTACTGATGGACTTCTAACAACTTAGATTCAGTTGCATAACGGATTATGACTATGAATAGGATCGAAAACTCCCAAATTGGCTACACAACTTCACGCACTATTTTAAGTGCCGTCTTAAGCACTGTGGCAGCGGCAATCGTGCTGGCAATTCCCGCAGTTGCTCAAGAGCAAGGGTTTGGTGCAACGACTGATCTTGCATTAGGATCAGACTCTAATATATATCGTACTCAAAATGACATTTCTGACCAGTTTTTATTAATTTCCCCTAAGATTGGCTTTAAAGAACTGCAAGGTAAACATGTGTTTACTTTGGGGTATGACGGCACATATATTCAATACAATGATTTATCGAAGCTTAATTACGAAAATCACGAAATCGGTGCAAAGGCAGAGTTTGACCATAGCACTAAATTGACCAGCCAATTTACGGTCAAGTTCATTGATGGCGTTGAACTACCGGGTCTTAATAACTCGATAACGACTGATAATTTAACCGATTTTAATCAAATTAAACGACAACAATATGAAGCTAAAGTGGCTTATGGTCGAAGTGATTCAATCGGGCAAGTGGTTCTGCGTTACCAAAAAACCAACAACGAATTTGATAACAATAACCAAGCTTTCCGGGATTATGACGCCGATCGCATTACCGCTACGTTTTTCTATCGGATAGCGCCTAAGACCCGGTTATTATTCGAAGTCGCAGATCGCAGCATCGATTACATCAACCAAACCACATTTAATTCTTCCAGCCAATATCGTAATTACTTGGTCGGTGCCGAGTGGACAGCAACCGGTAAGACTCGCGGCGTAGTAAAAATCGGGCAACAAAGCCAAGATTTTGATAATCCGTTACGCGATAATATTTCGGGATTAGCGGTATTTGCTGATGTGTTTTGGAAAGCCAATACCTACACAGAATTGCAACTCGGATTAAGTCGCCAAACAGCCGAATCCGCAGAAGCGTCGATTGGTAGTTTTGTACAAACCGATTTAAAGTTATCACTTGAACATGCATTTACTCCTAGAATATCACTCGACGGAGGATATATTTATGGTGAAGATGACATCGTCTTTAGCAACAACCGCACCGATAAACGTCATACCCTTGAGGTATCGCTCAAACATGATACGAGTCGTTTATTTCAAACATTCTTCACCCTCCAAGCCACCAAAAGAAGCAGTAATGATGCCCGGTATGATTATTCCGCTAACAGCATCATGATTGGTATCCAAGGCACATTCGGTCAAAAGGTATAACCCATGCATGTAAGTAAACTCATCCAGATCACAGTATTGCTCTGCGTCACCTTATTTGCCTCCGTTAACGCGGCAGCATCAGAAAACACCTATCGCTTAAGTACTGATGATGTGATTTCGGTAACAGTGTTTAACGAGCCTGATTTGAATCTCAAAGAAACCAAAATCAATGATGATGGCACGATCTCAGTACCTTTATTAGGTCAAGTTAACATCCAAGGAAAAACCGTCTTAGAGGTCGAAACCCTTCTTAACGAATTGTTTGAAAAAGATTATTTGGTCAAACCTCAAGTCTCAGTGTCGATAGATGAGTTTAGGCCTTTTTATATTAACGGTGAAGTTGAAAAGCCAGGCAGTTATTCATTTAGAACGGGCATGACCGTAGAGATTGCAGTCACTATCGCTGGCGGATTTACTGAACGGGCTTCCAAAAAAGGAATCTATCTGACCAACGAAGGTGACAACAATCAACGTCGCCAAGTGTCTCTCGATGACACTGTCAAGCCTGGCGATATTATTACTGTTGAAGAGAGTTTTTTCTAAGCAATTAGACACATCACCGCATTACATATTGTAGGTAAAAGGAATTATTGAATGAATGAGCAAGTTAATGACAATGCGAACACTGCCACAATAGACTTGAGGTCTTACTGGCGGATCATCACCCGTTCCAAATGGGGTATCATGGTGATCATGGTATTCAGTGTCATTTTAGGTGGATATGTCGCTATGACAGCAACACCTATCTATCAAGCCACATCTAAAATCCTAGCCGATCCACAACAGCCTAACGCTGCCCGTGATGAACAGTATATTTCCAGTGCCTTGGTGTTTTTGTTTTATGAAACACAATATGAAATCATCCAATCCCGCGCTATTGCTGAGACTGTCGTAGACAAACTTAATTTGGTAGAACGTTATAAACAAGAACAAGCTGAATTAGCTAACGAACCAAAGCCATTATTAGCGTCGATCAAATCACAAATCAAAGCACTGTTAAAGCCTAGTGATGAAGGGAGTGACGCAAATGGCTCAATAACCAATGAAAAACCGACAGATGCTCAGCTCAGTATTATGTTGGCCCAAACCATCCAAGCAGGTCTCAAGGTCAGTGGCGGTAAGCAATCGCAAATTATCAACATTAGCTATGAATCCGATGATCCACAGTTAGCAACCGATATTATCAACGCCGTATCGCAATCCTATATTCAGTTTGGATTAGAATCTCGACTAGATGAAGTCCGAGATACTGAAACCTGGTTGAGTGAACAATCTGAAGAATTACGCGCCAACCTGACGATGTCAGAAAACAAATTGAAAAACTTTCGCTTGGAGCAAGGGATTGTCGATAGTGAATTACAACAACGTGATTCTAATTCTCGGATGCAATCATTAAATAATCAGCTGATCAGTGCACAAACACGTTTTGGTGAAGCAGAGGAACAATACCGCCAGGTTAACTCTATTGCTGAGGGGTCAAGTGAGTTTTATTCACTAGGGCCTGTATTAGATAACCGTACCGCCAGTGAATTAGTCAAAGATGAATCTCGTCTAGCAAGCAAGGTAGGAGAATTAGAAGAGCGTTACAAAGACAAGCACCCAAAAATGATTGCAGCAAAAAATGAATTGAAATCAGCTCAAGATAGTCTCAAGCGTGAAATATCTAAAATAGTCGATCAGATTGAGCGTGAATATACCTTAGCACAACAGCAAGTACGCAATGTTGAAAAACTCATAGCTGACGGACGTTCTGAGATCCAGGCATTACAAGGTTCGACATTCACCCTGACGTCATTGGAGCGAGAGGTAGAGAACAACCGTCGGATCTATGAGTCATTCATCGGCAAACTAATGGAAGCCAATGTCAAAAGCGAATTCAATGCATCTAATGTTCAAGTCATTGATTATGCAACTGTACCTGACTTTCCAATCAAACCAAATGTGATGTTGATTATAGTGATGAGTGTCTTTGTAGGTTGCTTTTTAAGTCTGGTGTATGCGTTTGGCCGTTCTGCTATGAATAACACGTATAACACAACAGATATGGTCGAAGAAAATCTACATCTAATCGCATTAGGTATAACACATGCAATGAGTAAGTCTGAACAAAAAGAGGGAGCTGTTGAACTCAAATACCTAGCCGACTCACGGTCAGTATTTGCAGAAGGGATAAATACAATCAGAACAGGCTTACAGTTTAGTAATATAGATAAACCACCTAAGACTATACTAGTGACGTCAGCATCAGGATCTGAGGGAAAATCAACGCTCGCTCTGAATCTTGCAGCCTCTTATGCACAAACAGGCAAAACACTGCTGCTAGAAGTTGATCTACGTAAACCTTCAGTAGCGAAAAATATAAATGTCCATAACAGACGTGGATTAACAGACATCCTAGCAGGAACCGAGAAATTAGCAGAATGTATTAACAAACCATTCCCAGAACAAAACCTAGATGTGTTGCTTGCTGGAACAATGCCGCATAACCCATTAGAAGTATTAGCATCTGATAAATTTACCCAATTCTTAAAATTACTCCATGAACATTATGACCATATTATATTAGATGGACCACCCACACTCCCGGTTGCTGACTCATGCATACTGGGTAATAAAGTGGATGGAGTCATACTGGCCGTTAGAGCAGAAGAGACGAAAATATCGGCATCAAAAGAAGCAGTGAAACGCTTACGTAACCTAAATGTGAATCTAATTGGAGCAGTGTTAACTGTGGCAGAGCCGCAGAAAATGAGCTATTACGGGGACCATTATTATGGTGAAGGGTATTATGGCGTTGAAAATAAACCTAAAGATATAGCAGCCTGATATGGGCTTTAAACTAGTTAAATTATTATCATTCATGATTTTAATCTATATCGGAATAAATTGTATACAAATGGGATCAACAGAGAAATATTCGGATTTTATTGAAGACTATATAACTAATGAAATAGATGAAAAACAGGCAAAAATATATGAGCGAATTTTGGAGGAAAAAATACAGAATACTTATTTAATAACAACTCAATATTTAGTCTTAGGAAAGTTACAACTGTTAATATCAGAAAAATCTAAAAGAGAAACAGACATATTTTTAAATAAAAGCAGAGAATCGCTAATAAAAAGTGCCAACACAATACCAACAAACGCAGAGCAATGGGCACTACTTGGATTGATAGAAAAAAAAGATAAGAAAAAATTAAACTATTACATCGAAAAGTCATTAGAACTCGGTAAATTTGACGAAGATAATCAACGAACCTTAATCAGAATTGTATTAAGTGAATGGGAAAATTTAAATGAAAAAAACATAAGGAATTCCAAGGAAATGTTAAGCCACACTTTGTTGTATTTTAAAAATGGACTAATCACATTAAAATCAGCAGTCGAAAAAGACAAGGTCGAAATTATAAAAGACATGTTAAAGGAAAACTGGCATTTTCATAATTTAAAGAAATTCATAAATGAAAAAAACAACAAAAAAAGCACATGAATTCACATTTATATTATTATGCCTTATATATTTGATATCGCCATGGATAAATGCACTAGAACTAGATTATCAACAAATGTACTTTGCGGCATTAATATCTATCATACTTGCAGTAAAAATAATTTCATGTAAGAAATATGAACTTATAAATGCAACAGTAAAGGATAGTATAATATTAGGGAGCTGGTGTGCATTACTATATTTTACATTAGTAACAAATTCATTTGATTTTTCAATCAGTAAGAATACGTCTAACAATGCAATACTAATCGGATTAATATACACCTTTATATTTATATTAATGACATTAACTATAAATGACGATTCAAAAGCAAAGACAATATCAAAGATAATTGTCTTAACTGCAGTTATAAATGTTATGTACTCGACATTAAATATGTACACTGATGGATCATATGTGATTGTGGACTCAAATTCACCGTGGAATGTAAATTGGATAAAGGAAGTAAGGGGAACATTTAGTTATAAGAATCAGTATGCAACATACCTGTCTATATCATTATATATAGCAATAGGATTAAGCATCACTAACACATCATCGAATAAAAAAAATATGATAATAAGTGTAATTATATTTTCCATATTAATATTTGGAATAGTAAAAACATCATCTAGAGGGTCATTAATAACACACGCAATCATATTAATAGTGTGGATAGGAATAAATTTCTCAAGACATAGAAAAATAAAATACAAATATATATTAACAGCACTAAGCACCATTGGATTCATAGTAATATTGTTAATACATTCCAATGTGGGTGATAGATTATTAAAAAAGGGTTTATCTGCAAACGGAAGGGATCTAATGCAAAATACAATAGTAGAAATAATTAAAAATGAGAATTTTTTGATTGGAATTGGACCAGGGAATTATGGATTAATACAAGAAAAATACAAACAACCAGAACTGGGATTTACTAAAGTCGCAAAAAAAGCTCACAACGATTATTTAGAGCAGCTAGTGAATATTGGCTTGTTGGGATATGCACTTTTAGGGTTAATTGTATATAAAATAAAAAAAAATGATCAAAAATTAAGATTAAGATTAAGATTAAGAAGTGAAACGAACTTATATTTCTTAGGGATCCTATATTTTTTAATTCATTCATTTTTAGACTTTAACGCAAATTCACCGATAATAATAATGTTAGTAATATTTTGTATACACATGTTCAGAAAAAGAGAAGAAACAATATGAAAAAAATTGATTTTTTTATTGCTGGTGCTGCAAAAAGTGGTACGACTGCACTTTACAATATACTTAAACAACATAAAGATATTTTCTTACCTGAATTTAAGGAACCCCATTTCTTTGCGAGTGATTTAGAAAAATATAAGGCTCACAAATCAAAATCAGAATATTTTAAATTATACAATGATCAGGGGGATAAAATTTGGGGTGACGCTTCAATATTTAACATGTATTCAAATGTCGCAATTAAAAATATAATTAAACACAATGAAAATGCCAAAATAATTATAATGTTAAGGAAGCAAACAGCGACGGTGCCATCATTCCACTCACAATTACTATTTACTCAAGATGAAACAGAAAAGAATATTGAAAAGGCTTGGGACTTTAATGAAAAAAGATTACAGGGAATAAACATTCCAAAATCCTGCAAATGCAGTAAAATATTGGACTATAAAAACATTTTCAAATATGCAGAACAATTAGAAAGTATTTATTCAATAGTGCCAAGCGAAAACATACACATAGTATTACACGAAGACTTCGTTCAAAACAATTCGAACGAACTATTTAAAATAATTAATTTTTTAGGAGTAAGAAATGAAAATTTAAAAAATATAATTTCAAATGAAAATGAAGTAAATATATTTCCGATTGTATCTAGGATATTGAGGCATCCACCAAGTTTTCTAAAGAAAACCAAGCGAATTTTGATTGGGGATAAAGGAAATAAACTATACAAAAAGATACTTGAATATAATTCAATCGTACGGGCAAGAGAACCCTTGTCAGATAAAATGAAAATGAAAATATTGGAAGAATACGTATATGATATATCTAAGTTAGAATTATTACTAAACAGGGATCTATCAATATGGAAAAAATGACAGCCAAAATATTTATTGTTAGAAACACTAAATTAGGAGGTATTAACTCGATTATAAAAAACTTCTTCGAAGAAGAAAAAGACCTAACAATAATATCCCTTACGAATAAAGAAGAAAATGCATTTCTAGAAAATGATAATATAATATACTTCCCTTTATTAAATAAAAAATCTAGCATTATAATTAGAATTCTTAATAAAGTATTTCCTTATTTATTCGTTAGATCATTTAACAAGAGAAATACAAAAGAATTAGTGAGTTTTATAGAGAAAAATATAGGTGTCAACTTCAAGGCTTATATTTGCGGATTTGGAGCTTATTCTAACTTTGAGTTCAAAAGTGACGAAAGACTAATACTAGTGTCCCACTCAATAAATAGTAAAATGTTAGAATCTAGATGCCCTAAATATCTAATTAAAATCAACATTAAAATATTGAAATCCATAATCCCGAATCGGTTTATAGCTGTATCAAATGCAATAAAGAAAGACTGGGAAAAAATACTTAATGAAGGATATGAAGTTAAAGTAATTAACAACCCTTTAAAAATCGATTCGGATGTGAAAAATAGAATTATAAAAAAAAATCCTTATTATGTCTTTTGTGGTAGATTATCAATCGAAAAAAACATATTTTCCATAATAGAGTATTTCATTTCATCGGATTTAAAAGGTGTCCAGCTAATAATAATTGGTGATGGTCCTGAAAAAAACAACTTAAAAAAATATATCATAAAAAACAAACTAGAAGATATAGTTATTCTCAAAGGGTATGTCGCTAATCCATTCAGTATAATGCAAAGTGCTCAATGCCTTATACTAAATAGTCATTACGAAGGTTACCCTTCTGTTATAAATGAATCATTATTGCTATCAACAAAAGTTGTTATTGGCGAATGTGGCGGGGCAGCATACGATATAATTCCCACCGAATACCATAATTATATATTGAAAAAAAATGACAAAAAATCGTTCGTAAAAACATTTAAAAGTATTCAGAACAATAATTATCCATTATTTAAAATCCATGAGGATGATTTCAGTGTATCTAAGGCTTTACTTGAATATGAAAAATTTTGAATTTTTAGTTAAGAAATCATTGTATGCATTTATTATATTTTCAATCGCATACTTTAGCATCTACTTTTCATTCTCTTCAGAAGGTACATCCGATGGTGGTGTTCATAGGGCAATTTATTCTATTATTATTTTAGCCTGCTTTTCGCTGTTTGTAGTTCAGCCACGCTTATTAAATGATTCTATTTATAGTTTTTCTATCGTATCTATAATGGGTCTAATAATAGCTATATACAACTATATAATTACAAATTATTCTGAAGATTTCTTTTTGAATATAGTCATAGGGATCTTAACGGCTACTTTTCTAGTGGCATTTACCTACAACAACAAAACAATAGCAATAAAAACCTTCAAGTTTTTTATCTTACTTAATGTTACTGCATTAATGTATCAATATATAAACAATGTAATATTAGGTAGCTCTGAATATTTACATGGTGAATTGTTTTCATTTTCACGGCAATATTATAGTTTGTACGAACATGGGTTTGATAGGGTATCCGGTTACCAAATGGAACCTGGTTCATATTCAACATTGATGGTTTTGACTATTTTAAACTTATATTTCTTAGAAAAAAAAGCAACTAGTTGGACGTACTTAGGTTTAATAAGTTGCATATTAACCTTATCAGCAATTTCAATTTTCCTTTGTGCTATTACTTTAACAATAATAAATAGGAAGTTTTTATCTAGCTCCAGTGGTAAATTTAAGTTTATTATTTTATTGTTATTAAGCTTTTTAGTCTTTGATACTATAGGGTTTACAGAATATTTAAATGAGCGATTTGCATCTAATGCAATGGATTACTCTGCTTTATACAAAATAAGCAATATTAATGCAATTTTTTCAAGAGATTTATTCGAATTATTTACTGGTATGGGATTATCTTGGATAGAACCTTATTGTTACAATTGCGGTCATTTGACAGGAAATGGTGGCGGTATGTATACAATTAGCGGCGTTGGTATTATCGGAGTATTTTTATATATTTCTATTTACCTGATATGCAAAGATAAAATTCTTGCGGTTCTCATTATCAGTTTATTATTTATATCTAGGTTCTCAGTAGAGTATTCTTTATTCTGGTTTTTTATATTAAATGCTATCCAATCTACTTATACAACAGAAGAAACTAAAATATAATGAGAGTATTGTTTTTACAACAAAGAAGTTATTTCGATTCTATAGGTGTACTATATTCTCAAGTTGAAGCTGAATTTTGTTGTACATTCAGTATTAATATTGAAAAATACCTAATGTCTTTCGACTTAGTCGCATCATGCATTGACCATGACAACGACGCTCGTTATTTGATGAATCTAGCTAATAATCTTAATATTCCAACTGTATTTTTCATGGATGGTGTCTATGACATATCCAATTCAAGCAACAACCCTCATCTAAAAAATATCAACATAACCCTATTCCATCCATTTTACTACACTAATATTTTTGTAGTTGGCACTAAATTTGGTGAGTATTTATCAGATAAACATGACATAAAATATTATAATTATTTACCTAAAAGAGCTTGCTTGGACATAAGAAAAAATGTCTCCCCCCCAAAAAAAGTTCTAATCACTACTGCTGTTACACCATATTTTTCCACTCAAGAAAAACAAGTTTTAATACACTGGTTTAAAAGTATAGTTTCTATTTTAAATGGCCGTAAAATATCTTATTGCTTTAGGATTTTTGATATGGATTTATATAAATGTATTTCTGATTCAAAATCAGAAAATTTAATAAACATTCCTCTGACTGAAATAGTTTCTAACGTCAGCTGTGTAATTTGCACTCCTTCGACCGTCATTCATTCACTCACAACTTATAAAATCAATAATCTTTGTATCAACTATAGAAACGAGTCTTTATTGTATGACACTGATATTGTCTGTTGTTTATACAAGGATCTATCTGATTCTATTACACAACTTACCAGTTCTGAATCTGTTATTGAGCATAATATACCAACGACGAATATAGATCTAAATAGTTATGATTTCACCCTAGACAACATTTCCCCTTATAAAGGGAATAAAAGTTTTTTTAGGATTTATTTTTCATATACAAGCGTCCTGAGAATAATATACAACTCCTTACCTATTAGTTACAGAAAAAATATAAAAAACTTTTTATCTGTAACTCGTATTCCTTTTTTTAATAGATAGGATTTCAAATGTTATTCATACACATTGTTGAATCTACAGCCACGGGAACACTTAGCATGCTGACTGTGCTAGCTAACTCTCAAGCGTCTAATGGCCATTCTGTAAAGGTAATCTACTCGAAACGTCCTGAAACACCTGATAATTTAAATCTATTGTTTCATGCTGACATAGAGCTTATAAATTTAAATATGAATACTTTTTTTGAGAAGTTTGCATCAATTCTGATTTTAAGAAAACTATATTTAAAGTTTAATCCCGATAAAATATTATTACATTCTTCATTTGCTGGTTTTATAGGTCGTTTATCGACACTTGGGTGTAAATATCGACCTTTCTATATCCCTCACTGTATCTCTTTCATGCGCAAAGACATAGGCGTTGCAAAAAAATTATTGTTTATAGCATTTGAGTGGATTGCCTCTATCAAACCCTCTGTTTATGTAGCTTGTTCTCAAAGTGAAATGACACAAATTAAAAGATATATTCCATTTAGCAATTGTCAATTAGTCGAAAATGCAATAGATACCTCATCTTGGAATTCGGATTCATCACTAATTGTTCCTAATACCGTACTTACAGTTGGACAGATTCGACCTCAAAAAAACCCTCAATTATTTGCCGAAATAGCAAAATCATTGACTCCATTAGGCTTTAAATTTTTTTGGGTTGGTGATGGAGAATCCGAAATTGATAAGCAATTGCTTACTGAATCTGGAGTAACCATTTTAGGCTGGAAGTCACCTAAAGAAGTTAAAACTTTACTTCAAAAATCTCAAATATTCCTTTCTACTTCTCTTTGGGAAGGTCTACCGGTTTCACCTCTCGAGGCAATGCTGTCAGGGTGCACAGCTATATTATCAAATTGTGCTGGTAATACTGATATTATAGATAATACTTATAATGGTTTTATTTTCAATTCGAAGGAGGAATGTATTGATATTTTCACATCTCTTTTGGCTGAACCCTCAATTATACCTTTTGTCTCCAAGAACGGTATCGACCGTGTGAGTAGTCATTATTGCCTAGAAAGGTACATTTCAGAATTCGATGCTCTCTTAAAATAATATTAACCATATAAGGATATTATTCATGAAACGAATATTAATAACTGGTGGCTCTGGCTTCATTGGCACTCATCTTTCTAAATTCCTAATAGAGCAAGGCCATTTTGTTTATTGTTTGGATATTAAGCCACCTCGGTTTGAACACCCCAATTTAATCTACATATTCTACGATATTAGAGATTTAAAAAATCTCGATATTTCTGAGCCAATTGATAGAATTTACAATTTTGCAGCGGTGCATACGACACCAGGTCATCCAACACACGAGTATTATGACACAAACATATCGGGTGCTATTGAGATATGTTCATTTGCAAGTCGGTTAGGTATTTCTGAAATGATTTTTACGAGTTCAATATCAGTTTATGGACCGAATGAAGAACAAAAAGATGAAAACTCTAAACTTACACCTAATTCAGCCTACGGCTATTCTAAAATGCTAGCTGAAAATATCCACAAAAAATGGTTAGCTGGTGACAAAAACAGAAAGCTTACGATTGTTCGACCAGCAGTTGTTTTCGGGAAAGGTGAGGGAGGTAACTTTACGCGATTAGCAAGAATGTTGCAAAAAGGAATCTTTATTTACCCAGGCAGAAAAGACACCATTAAAGCATGTATTTACGTTACAGATCTTATTTTTCTATTAGAGTATGCCAGAAGCTCACAAAACCAATTTGAATTATTTAACGGTGCATATCCACAGCGATATACATTACAAGAAATTATTGAAACATTTATTAATAATCATTATCCCAAGGCTAAAACCCTACTAGCTCCTAAATTTATTGTTATTTTTGCAGCAAAACTTTTTGGAATATTTAACGTTTTCAACATTGGTGTTCACCCCGATCGTGTAATGAAACTAATTAAATCTACCAACATATATCCTCTTTGGTTAGATAATCAAGGTTTTACACTTAAAGAGGACCTAACTTCGGCATTGGTACGCTGGTCCAAAGAAACTAATGGAAAATTTGATTAATATATAACTTTATATAATGGATTATTATTATGGATATTTTGAATATCGCAAAAATTGTTTTTGAAAAAGAAGCATTAGCTCTTTCGCATGTGGCGTCAAACTTGGACTTTAATTTTGAATTAGCTGTATCTATTATTTTAAAATCTTCAGGCAGAGTTATTGTTTGCGGCATGGGTAAGTCCGGTATCGTAGGAAAAAAAATAGCAGCGTCCTTTGCTAGTACTGGCACACCTAGCTTTTTTATGCACCCTGGTGAAGCATTTCACGGCGATTTAGGAATGGTGACATCTGATGATATATTTCTTGCTATATCAAATAGCGGTGAAACCGATGAGCTACTCAAATTATTACCATTTTTGAACAGTAATAAAAATACTATTATTTCATTAACTGGAAATCCCAGCTCTACATTATCTACTAATTCTAGCTATCATTTGAATATTAATGTACCAGAGGAAGCATGCCCTCTTCAGCTTGCGCCTACATCTTCAACAACTGCCACCATGGCTATGGGTGATGCTTTAACTGTTGCACTAATGTCTCTTCGCGATTTCAAACCTGAGAATTTCGCGCGATTCCATCCAGGAGGGCGACTTGGAAAAAAACTTTTAAGTAAAGTTTCTGATGAAATGTATACTACATCACTACCCTTGATACATGCGAATATAAATGTGTGTTCTTTAATAGACACCATTACATCTCACATGCATGGCTTAGCTATTGTGCTTGATAATGAAAATTTAGTTGGAGTTGTCACTGATGGTGATTTAAGGCGTGGGATTGAAAAATATGGGAAAGATGTATTCGATAGATGTGCAAGAGATCTAATGTCTATTAATCCTAAAACTATTAGCCCTGAGGCATCAATGGAAATAGCGATTGAGTTTATGGATTATAATAAAATTAACCATGCCATTGTAGTCGAGAATGATATAGTCATCGGAATATTGAAGAGGTAGTTCATATGCTCATAAAATCCCTACAAGTATTTTTTATTAGAGGCTTTGGCGCTGGAGCTGGTTTTTTAGTCAGCTTAATCGTGGCACACACATTATCTATTGATGATGCAGGTTATTTCTTTTTATCTCTAGCGCTAATTTCATTATTCGGGACCTTTATTACCTTAGGCTCGCCTACTTTGATTATTAAACTTGTTGGTTCTGAACAAGATAGGTCATGGAGAAATATTAATTACGGAATCAGTAGTTCTATTATATTCAGCTCGTTATGCGGACTGGCTGTTGTTGCATTTAGCACTTATTTTTCAGTTTTTTTGGCAAATGTTTTTGGGAAACCCGAACTAACAAATTATATTCCCATTATAGCTATCGCATCAGTTACTTTTTCCTTATTACAAATATTTTCTAGCTCATTACAAGGTAAACAAAAAGCAAATCAAGCGAGTACAGTACAAAATGTTATTACACCAAGTTTCTTCTTATGTATTATGGGTTCATCGATATTTTTCACTTATTCTTTTACAGCATTAGACTCACTTTTAATTTATTTATTTGCAATTTCAACATCATTGATTGTTGCTGGTCTTTTATGGTTTAGGGGTTCCAGAAGTCAATTCACTCTAAAATTTAAAATGGCCCCTTCTCTTTCTCAATCTCTTGCCCCTCTTTTCGTAGTCATGATAATGACACAAATTGTGCAATGGTCAGGACAACTAGCTACAGGAAAATATTTGAGTGTTGAAAATGTAGCATACTTTTCAATAGCCCAGCGCACTGCTCTTCTCGCAACCTTTGTATTAATTGCTGTAAATTTAATTGTGGCACCAAAATTCGCCAATGCTTTTGCAAAAGGTAATATGCAGGAAGTAAATAGATTAGCTTTATCATCAAGTAAAATAATGCTTGTGATTGCAACACCAATATTACTACTAATGCTTGTTTTTCCAGCGTTTTTAATGCGAATATTTGGAAATGAATTTGTGATTGCTGCACCTGTATTACAGATTTTGGCAATAGGCCAATTCATAAACGTTATTTCAGGATCAGTTGGATATATCCTGAACATGACTGGTCACGAAAAAGATTTTAGAAATATTGTACTTATATCTGGCCCATTAGCTTTAATTCTTGCCTTACTTCTCACAAAAAACTATGGTTTGTACGGTGCGGCTTATGCAACTGCAATATCTGTAGCTACCCAGAACTTACTTGCTGTTTGGATGGTGAAAAAGCGCTTTGGTTTTAACCCGTTAAATATATTCAGAACGATTTAGTTTTCCAAAAATTCTTTACAATTCTACCGCCATAATCGTATGTAATATCAAAAAACCTTAGTAATATAAAGATAGGGTAAAGGTTCCGTTTAAAGCCTCCATATTTTAAACTTAGCAGCTTATAATCTGGAATTATAGTATCGTAAACGAATTTAAATCTATCTGACGACTTATCTATTTTTATTATTTGTTTTAGATAGATCGATAAAGGATTGGAATTTTTTAAATCGTAATAATCATCATTTTTATCTACATTATTATTTATTTCTAAAATAAAATCATTTTTCAACTTGAATTTTTGGTTAACAACTTCTAATACTTCAATAACAACCATACCTAAACGAATTTCATTTATTATAAATGTAAGATTTTTAATATCTTTAGGGTCCATATCTTCACTTCTAAGTTTAATGTCATAAAGCCATATATCCTTCAGTAAATCTCTTTTTTTATGATGAAAATAATAGTGAATGCAACAATGAATAAATGCATGATACTTAGATATAGTATTTATTGTTCTATCCTGCACTTTAATATTTTGTTTTTCTTTATAAAGTTCGTCAAAGCAATATATATTTCTTAATATGAAATTTCCGATCATAAAAAAATGAATATCTAACTCTATAAATATTTTATGAGGAGTGAGTTCTTTTCTTCTTACTATCTGGCCTCGTGTAAATGAATAATCTCTATCAAATGGATTTGAATAGTTTAGTTCGGAAAATATTTTTATAACTTTATTTTTTTGACTAGGATCAATAATTAAATCTATATCTGCATAAGGCCTGTCATTAGAATTCGAATATAAAGATTTAGATATAGCATAACCTTTAAAAACAATATACTTAATATCATTATTTTCAAACTCTTTAACTAATTTCAAAATATGAAAATCTAATATTTTAGTTTTTGTAGCTCTTAAAAATTTACGATTTTCAATTTCTCTTGTGACTGGCAATAAACTATCAACAAGAGATAAAAGACCATTCTTTTGGAAATATTCTAAGTCATGATCTCTAATTTCAAAGTCAATTTTTTTTTTGTCATCGATATATTTTAATACTTTATTTCTATTTGAGTTTACTTCATTAGTAATATCACCATCAATACGCATTCTCATCCCTAAACCCACGCCATACCGTATACAGCACAATTTTAAAATCCAACCACAATGACCAGTTACGAATGTACTCTAGGTCAAACTCAATTCGTTTATTCATCTTCTCCACGGTGTCTGTTTCACCGCGCCAACCGTTTACTTGCGCCCAGCCTGTGATACCTGGCTTTACTTTGTGGCGTAGCATGTAATAGTCCACAACCTTACGGTATGCCTCATTGTGGCTCACTGCATGGGGTCTTGGCCCTATTACTGACATGTCACCTTTCAGTACATTGATAAACTGGGGTAACTCATCCAACGACGTTCGACGTAAAAATGCACCAAACTTGGTTATCCGTGCATCCCCTTTCGTTGCCTGTGTAACGACATCAGCATTTTCTGTTACCGTCATGCTTCTAAATTTCCATACATCGATACGCTTACCATTTAATCCGTAACGGTGCTGTTTAAATATAACGGGTCCTTTTGACGAAAGTTTAATACCAATAGCGATCGCTAACATGGGAAGCGCGATAATACTGAGGATAATCGTAGACAAAACGACATCTTCAAATCGTTTTACAATCGCAGCGCCGCCTTTCATTGGGTTGTCATAGACACTTATTGTCTGAATATCACCAATATGTGACATCTCTCCGTGCATCAAGCAATACATAAACAAATCTGGCACCACATGCACCGTTGCCGTGGTGTCTCCTAACGCAAACAGCATATCTTGGATCCGAGATTGTGCTTGTATGGGTAAGGTGATAAAAATAATGTCATATTGATCATTTTTGGCAGCCGCAATCCCTTGCTCGATATTTCCTTCAATCAGTGCGTGATAGCCTTTTTCTAATCGTTCTTCATTACGATCATCGTAAATGCCATTTATTCTGTAACCCGTCTCGGGGTTGTTAGTGACCTCCCGTGCTAATCGTATACCTTTATCCGATAAACCAAATATGGCAATACTGCGGGTGTTGTAGCCCTTTTTGCGCATTGAATATAAAAACTGTTGAAACACATAGCGCCAACTGACAAATATCGCAAAGGTGCTCACAAACCAGATTAAAATTACAATACGAGAATAATCTGTACTCACCTTAGAAAAAAACAAATACATCAAGACCATAAACGATGATCCGCCCCACGCCAGCGCCGCGTAGAAAAACACTTCTTTAAAATCGCCGGTGCGCCACGACCGATACAAGGACACAGACTCGGCAAAAAAAGCAAAGCTGACCGCACCAATTAGTGAAATCACAAAATATTCTGTTTTATATGCTTGTGCATACACCAAAGTGGCTATATACATCATCGACATAATAACGCCCGTATCGATTAACCGATACAAAGCTGCCATCTTGTTCGTGTTATTCTTAATCACTCCATGACCCGCACTGACCATTTTAGCTCCCCAACATTTAAGATAGAATATTGACCGGCTTAAGTGTTGTTATATCGTGTAAAATTGTTTGACACACGTCGGGTAACTGCTTAATACCACTGTAATAATTCACTTGTTTGATAGGTACGCTTTGAACCACTTCAATCAACCGTGTTAGCCTTGCTTGTTCGATCCCTAATGCACAGTAAGCGTCAGCTAACATGCTATTTTGGATCAGGATAATTAACGCTCTGCTTGGCGCTACCGTTGTAATCTGACACGGCATCGTCTTACCTTCGTTGTTGTCTTTAGCATTATGCCCATCGATGCGATTTAAGAGGTATATCGCATTAACGCTACGTTTATCCGGGTTGTACTGCAAATCTTCTTGGGCGTTGAGTAAACGCTTTGAAAACTTGCCATGTACCTTGGCATATTGTGATTCATCACTACCTAACGCCGCACTAATCGCATCTGGCCACATGCGAGCTATCGGCCAGGAGCTATACACGTCATAATGACGCTGCCCTTTTGCACTGGTACAAGGGTGTAATGCCATCATGTCATCACTCATTAACTGCGCACCGTGTTGACATAGCGCCGCGGTCAATGTGGTTTTACCGGTGCGACTAGGCGCAACCAAACCAAAACTTAAGTCACCGTAACTGATTGCGTTACCGTGGATACATGGGACCTGTTTAAAGGTATCTAGCCATAAGGCCATGCCCATGGTTTGTAAATAGTGTTCAAATGAGGTGCCTTGTTTAGTCCAGTTGATCTCAATATTGTCTTCGTTGAGTTTAAACTGACCTTGTCCCTCACAATCAATATGTAAAATTAAATCATCTCCACTGGTATGTAGATTGACTTCGGTTTTATAACGCTTTCCTTCATCTAATAATCGCCATATTGGCTGGTTATCAGGGACAGAAAACGTGGAGTGCGTCAACCCAACGCGATATTTACTACGTGTACTACTTAGCTCACCAGACCAAGGGGTCAAACGCACTCCATGCAAAGGCTCACTTAAATAATTCATACTTCGAATGTGTAATCCAGTTCAACGTTTATTAGCATGTCTGCTAAGCGTCGAACTTTTTTACACTTATCCTTGGAACGGATTACGTTTAGTGTTGCCACCTTGCTCATCAGGAACCGAGCCCGAAAAACCTTGCGTTAATTCAGCTAGTGAACCTGGATTAACGATTTGTGGTTTAACGTACCTCTTTTTGGTAAGCGAGGTCTTAAAGGTAGTGTTTTTCATAGTCTTATCCTTTTTTGCGTGATAAACGCGCTGCTAAGAACATTCCCATAAGCAACACGCCTATAGTTGAAGGAGCATTAACTTGAACTGCATCAGTATCGATCCAGAAGTTAACTGAAGCGCTGGCACCTAGTTCAGAACCCGTTTCAAACGTGACTGCTAACATGCCGAATAAATCATCATATGCAGCGTTGAGCTGATTAGATAAAGTCGCAATTGTACCTGTGTACGCAGCCGCTGGCGTCGTATTGCCCATAAAGGCAACAAAATCTTTACCGCCTTGTGAACCAGGTGTAACTTCAGAACCAAACACTATATCAAATGCAACACCACCGGCTAATGCATCAATGCTAAAGCCAGTAATGGCCTGTGCAGAGTCATTCATTAGTGTCCAGATACCTAAGATATCAGTGCCATCAACATTACCTTCCGTCCAGCCTGCTTGGCTTAACATCCAGGATTGCCCTGAAGCCGAGCCTGCATAGCCTTCTTGATTTGGAATCAAACCATCCATTGAGGTTGTCGCCCACGTACCTGTATCCATCGAACCATCAGCAAATGTTACAGTGACTTCCATTCCGGTCATCTCTGAACCATCTACTTCACTGTCGGTGACGATGTAATCAGCATGTGCTAACGCACTCATGGAAAGTAACAGTATTCCTGCTGTTATTTTCTTTAACATTATGCATCTCCATTGTTTAAAGCTCACAAAACCGTGAGCAGTGATAATGCATAGTGGCTGTGTGCAATTAATATTCCATGATCAAAAAGCAGTTAATGATCAAAGTATTAGCTGGATATAGACTAAAGTAAATACATGAGGGTTCTGTGATGTGTAAAATATGCTGACATTCCTTGAAACCTTTACCAACCCTGTGCTACAACTAATAAAACACAATTACGATCATGGATGATATGGCTCACTTTTTTGCTGTGGTAGCAACCCACCCGCAAGCACACTTTGCGCAACAACATGTGCTAAATGTTGTACACCAACATCTACACCAAGCTCAACTTACCGATGTAAATACCCGCTTACTGGTGCCCAAAGAAAAATTAAGCGCCTGTACTGTTCTTGATGCCGACATTCCCACCTCAGATTTTGTCACGCATTTCAGCGAATCGGGTATGGCATGTTTTGCCCGTTTATCGGGGTTATATCAGGGGATTACATTTGATGCTGTGCAACAACAATGGATTGTTTTTAATGCGCCATTTCATCCAACCCCTTTATATGTGTGCCAATACCTAAACTGCCTTATCGTCACCCAACGCCTTGATTTGATAGCATTGTTTATCAAACCCAAAGCGAGTCATAGGGCGTTAGCACAATGGTTAAGTGGTCGTCCGGATCCGAATGCCAGTATGTTTGATAATATTCATTTACTGCCCTTTGCGCATTTTGGCCACTACTCTGCGCTACCATCGAAAGCATACCCGCGATTTGCACCTAACAGCACCGGTGTCACCACCCACCCTTTAGTTATTCATCGTTTTTGGGATATTAATCCTGAACATAGTATTCGCCACGACCATACTGATGACTATGCCGCGCATTGGCGTGGTATTTTACAACACCGTATTAATCACGATTTACACATCGCGAAGCATCAAGTCGCCAGTCAAATGAGTGGCGGAATGGACTCAACGTCGATTGCTGCATTGGCTAACCAAGCGCTGGATCAACAAGATTTGATTGCCTTGTCACATACGTACAACAACACCAGTAGCTGTGACGAATCAGATTTGATTGCAGCGATGGTCGAACATTTACAGTTACAACACCACCATCAAATCGAATTAGATCAGTTTGCGGATCTGGATTTTGCACAACTCTACCCGACACAATTAGCTAGCCCAGGCATCGTCCATTCCCCCAAATATGCTCAAGAGCTCGCCCTGTTAGCGAGCCTTAATGTGGATGTGCTATTGACCGGTAATGGCGGGGATGAAATGGCGTGGGGTCATTCACTCGTGTATGCCGACCGAGCAGTGAGTGGCGATTTTACTGTCATCAAAGAAGTGATTACTACCGCAAAACAACACCATCTGCCCGTCGTAAAAAGTCTCCTGAAAGTGCTAATCAAACCCAATTTACCTGATGCTTTACTGTCGTTATTGGGTAAAGCCCCAGCACAACAAACCCAGCACCCACCCTGGTTAGGCTCAAAGGCATTAGCGCAACTTGCTCCGCTTGAGCTCCATAATCCCTTTCCTCATCAGTTAGGACGCCAAGGCTTAGCTTCACGTTATGAAGGCGTAATGCAAACCGCGACGTTTAATAGTATGCGATCGTATGAAAGTTTATCGCGCCAGCATGGCATTTCAGTTCGCCATCCGTTTTTTGATCCTCAGTTAGCCGAATTTAGCTTCGCAATCCCGCAAAAGCTGCATTTGCAACATACCTACCCCAAATATTTGTTACGCAAAGCGATGCACCCACTCCTGCCCGAAGCGGTGTGTTGGAACCCACATAAAGTGATTTTTGATCAGCATTTTGCCAATATTGTGCGCGCCAACAAGACCTCATTACAGCAACTGTTAAGCCATCCTGGATTGCACGATCTTGGACTGGTAGATAATAGCAAAGTGCTGGCTGCATTTGCCAGTGTGGTGGATGATCCGAACGGATCGTTAAACGTCAACCTGCTGTATACCATACTCACACAATCTTGGTATCAGACTCATATTGCAGCATAATTAATAGTCATTTTAAACTAGCGATAAACGCGCTTATGAACCCATCATTCCGACACTGCGACCTGCAAAAAACTTACCAACATCCGCAATCTGTGTGTAAGTGCTTACTATCTCTGGCGAATCATTAATTAAAAGCCCCTCGCATAATAACCAGCTATGAGCTTGTAAAATTTCATCCGGTGTGAAACGGACACCAATATATAATTGCACGGGATATCCATAACGAGAAAGTAACTCGTATTGCACCATACAACGCCGTAAACAATTAACATGGGTAGGGTGATGCCGCGCCACTTTTTCGGATAAATCGATAAGGGATCGCGCACTCATCTTAGCCGTGAAGTCAAGCTTGGGCATAGCAATACCATGAGGGAGACACCGCGTTAGTAAACGCTTACGCCAATACGCAAATGGAACAAAACGGACTAAGACATACCATTTAGCAAAGCCCCAAAAAGCAAGGTATAGGACCCACAACTTATGCATCTGCTATCAAATTTTCTTGAGTAGGCGTTTTGCTAGCATTTCTTCGACAAGCTCGCAAATATCTTGAGTAATCATATCAATCGGTGCCTCATAAGATTGAAATATTTCTGTCGCCACGTCCTTGATCGTTTTTTGCTGATTAATTAAATCGACGATCTGAGTAGTAATCGCATCGAGTGTAAAATATTGACCGGTTTGTGCATCTAATATCACCGTCTCATCTAGCACTTTTTGGTACATTGCATTGTCTGTGAGAGTATAAATCACATCATTATCCATATCGCTCTTGCTCCTTTGATGTATCTAGAGTTGTGAAATATTTATTATCATACATGCTCATGACATTAATATAGTCTAAAAAGCTGGCACTGGGGGTAATAGTTGTTGTAAAAAACCGCCATCCAGTCTCATTTTAGCCACAGATAACACTATAAACGTAATACCGTATCGGCTAATTGGGCTAAATCAGGATCGTGCGTCACAATAATTATCGTTTTATCCCTTAAATCTTCCCGTAATAAACGCGCAAATTCTTGCTGAGTATCATTATCGGCAAATGACGTCGGCTCATCAAATAATAGAATCGGCGTCGCAAGTAAGAGCGCACGTGCCAAGGCAATACGCTGGCGTTGCCCGCCAGACAAACGTATACCATTTTCACCAATATGCGTATCAATCCCTTGGGATAAATCCTGCGTAAACGCACTGACGCCAGTAACGATTAACACATGCTGTAATTGTTCGGCACTAATACTCGCGCGATCCACCACCCCAAACATCAGGTTATCTTTAATGGTACCGTGGGCTAATGCAATATCTTGTGATACCAAACCAAATTGACGACGAATGGACGGTAAATTATAAGATTGAATGGGTTTGCTATCGAGGTTGATCTCACCAGAATCTGGTTCAATAAACCGCATGATAAGATTTAATAAGGTTGTTTTACCCCGACCATTTTTACCTACAATGACCCCAATTTGGCCCGGAACTAAAGTAAAATTAACCTGCTTAAATAATGTGTCACCTTGCGGGTATGTAAAACTAAGATCCTTTATACTCACACGTCCCTCAATATCCTCATCCTCATCGATATCAGGTAATGCATCGGTGTTTTCTTCAATCGGTTGGTTGAGTAAGCAAATTAGCCGCGTGGCGGCCCCTTGTGCTTGTTGTACTTGACCATATAAACCGGCAAACACGCCCATCGGCTTGGCAAATAATGCGCCATATAAAAGCAATGTAATCATCTGCGGAAGATTGATTTGCTCAGTTTGCAAATTCACCACACTGACTAATACAATCCCAAGCACACCTAATGCAATACACAACTGCATAAACGGGGTAATAAACGCTTGGATAGTAAGCATTTTACTGCGAAGTGCCAATAAATGTTGGGCATTGGCAGCAAACTCAGCAGCCGATTGGGCTTCACGATTAAAGGCTTTGACTAACCCAATTTGCTGCACATTGTCACTGACCAAAGCCACGGCTTGCGCTTGGGTAGCAACCACTTGTTCGGATAACGGCTTAATGGCTCGGCTTAAGATTTTGACCAATATAAAAAACAACGGCACGCAAATCATGATCACCGTGGCAATCTGGGGATGTAAGATCCACATCATAGTCCCCACTCCCAACACGAGTAATAATGCAGGTACTAGCCCGGTTAGCACGCCAGTCAAAAAGAAACTCACCACCTGCACATCATTACTTAACAGAGCAATAACGGCACCTTTGCGCTGGGTCACAAAATACCCCAGCGGTAATGCTTGAATGTGATTGTATACTTTGCAACTTAGCTGCGTGAGTACTTGTGCACCGATAACGTTGGTGCGAAAACCGGTTTGAAAGCGCAAACCCATTTGTAGGATCAACAATCCCACCCAGATCCCTAAGACCCACCACAATACGCCAGCCTGCCAAGCATCTTCTGCTGCGAGATCTAACGATAACGGCATGCCAGCAATTACAATAGGGGAGGAATCAGGGGAGAGTAACCCAGTAAATTGTCCAACTAAATAAGGGATGAGCAAACTGATACCGGTTTCACCGATCAGCAGTACTAGAATAATAGCCATCGCGAGACGATGCGTTTTAAGATAAGAAAATAATGTCCAAAAGGTCACCTGACTTCACATTCCTTGTGCTAAACCTTGGTGTATATAAAGAATAGCCTGTCACGATAGTATTGCAACTTTTACACAGATAATACTAAAAGCTATTGCTGCGCCAACTTTTGTCGTTATAATAGGGTCGATTATAATTTACACACCACTAAATGGAGATATTCCCATGAAAATAAAACAGTTAGTCACCTTGGCTGTCGTTGCATTAACTTTGTTTAGTGTACAAGCATTCGAATCAAACGATGATCTTAAAGCTCGTATTCAACCTGTCGGGAGTGTGCACATTGCTGGCGCTGCAGCGGCTGGCGCGGCTGCTTCTGGTCCTCGTTCTGGTGAAGACATTTATAAAGGCGCATGTGCAGCATGTCATAGTTCTGGCGTATTAGGTGCACCAAAAACCCAAAATGCTGGTGATTGGGGTCCTCGTCTTGCCGAAAAAGGCAAAAAAGGCGTATGGCGCAATGCGATCAAAGGCATTAACGCAATGCCACCAATGGGTGCATGTGGTAACTGTTCAGAAGACGACATCATGGCAGCGATTGACTTCATGACAGAAGGTGTTGAATAGGCGATTACTTCAACAGAAATGATTTAAAGGCCACATAAGTGGCTTTTTTTATATCTAAAATTCCCTAAATCCCTCTTTTAGTACTATATTTTTAATATCGTTGAATTACTTCAGATATTTCATGGCATCAACCACTGGTCAATTATCACAAGAAGAACTGCGCGAACTCCTTCCTGAGTTTCAGCGCATGACGATGAAATACAAACATGCTGAGCGTGTCCAAAAAGCCCTCTTGACCATATCCGAAACCTCATCCTCCGTCTCTGATCTCGCTCAACTGTATACCCAGATCCATGACATTGTGGATGGCTTTATGGTCGCGGATAACATGTATGTGTGTTTTTATGATGACGACAAGCAAGAATATGACTTTGCGTACTTTATTGATGAACACGACCAATTGATTGAATCACGCCATCCTGCCGACGAACTGACATCCAGCATCACCGAATATTTGGTAAGAAGTGGCGAGCCGTTATTACTCACCCAAGAAAACCGCGATGCACGTTGCCAAGAACTCAACATTAAAATTGTTGGCACCAAACCCTCTGATTTAGTCGGCGTGCCACTTAAGCAACATCAACGCACTGTCGGCTGCTTAGTGGTCCAAAATTACAATGAACGAGTCAGTTTTAGCGAAGAAGATTTAGCGATCTTAGGCTTTGTGTCACAAAATATATTAACGGCGGTGGAACGCGTCAAGTTTCGTGAGATCACCGAACAAACCATCCAAAAGCGTACCCGCCAACTCAAAACGATAAATACCGAACTAGAAAAAGAAATCCAAAATCGTGAAAGCATAGAAATCCTGCAAACCGCGTTATTTAACATTTCCGAACTCGCCGCGGATGTCACCCATGACATGGCTGTATTTTATGCCAAATTACACATCATTTTGCGCGAGCTGATCAACGCCCCCAATTGCATTATTATGTTAGCCGAAGCCGATCATCCACCGCACTGTGTGTTCTTCAATCATCCTGAACCGTTTATGCAAGAGCCAGATGAATTAATGAAAACCTTAACCCAATATGTGTTTTCGACGGGTTCGGTCGAACTGATTAATTCTCCGCAAGCCTTGGACTTAGCCGAAAGTGGGGCGATTACCGTCACTCTTGCGCATACTATGCTCAATAACCCGCAGTCGTGGCTTAGCGCACCATTACTCGCGGACAAAGAATTAATGGGGATGATTGCTATCCAGTCCTATGGTCAGGGTCAAAAATACACCCAACGGGATGTCGAGCTGATGCGCTTTGTGTCGTATCATATTGGTATCGCTTTACAGCGTCGTAAAAATGCCGATGCGTTGACGCAATCAAATGCCCGACTTGAACATCAAGTCGCCGAACGCACCGAAGAACTGAAACAAGCCGTAATCCAACTCCAAGCCGAAATAGAAAAATCTAAGCAAGCCGAAATCAAACTGATGCATGATGCGTTTTACGATAATCTGACCGGATTGATGAATCGTGCCTTTTTTATTCAGCGCTTAGAGCTAGCGGTAGCCAACAAAAAACGTTTTGCCAAGAATATGTTCGCCGTCATTTTTATCGATTTAGATCGATTTAAATTGATCAATGATACCTTAGGTCATCAAGCGGGTGATCATCTGTTAATTGAAGTCGCACATCGTTTGGAATTGTGCGTGCGCTCGCACGACACTTTATCGCGCTTTGGGGGGGATGAGTTTGTGATTTTGTTGGATAACTACAAACACGATATTGATGTTGAAATTGTTGCCAACCGGATTTTAAATACCCTAAATCAACCGTTTGAATATGAAGGCAAGGATATTCGTACAGGGGCGAGTTTGGGTATTGCTATCCTCAACGAGCAGTATAACCTTGCGGATGAAGTCCTGCGCGACGCTGATGCAGCTATGTATCACGCCAAAGATCTCGGCCGATCCCAATCTGTGATTTTTAATGAAAGTATGCGTGAAGAGTTACTCGAATCCATCGCCTTAGAACAAGACTTTCGTCAGTCAATGGAACAAAGTGAGTTTGAATGCTTTTTACAACCAGTGGTTAATCTAACCGACTTATCGACGCCTTATTACGAATGTTTTATTCGTTGGTTCCATCCTGAATTAGGCGCAATCAAGCGTGAAAAGTTCTGGCGGATTGCCGAGCAGACCCGACTGACCAGCGATATTGACACTTTGCTACTCGATTATGCGATTAACTATATTCGTCAACGTGAAAAACAAGGCAATGCGCCGATTGTCGCAGTCAATATCTCTGTACAAAATATTACTCAAGCCCATATGACGGAAGCTTTGCTTAATAAAATCAGTGCATCGGGCATAAACACGCAGCATCTCGCCTTAGAATTTGATGAGTATAATTTTCAAAATAGAGTATCTTCAGTACAAAGTGCAGTGAAAAAGCTTAAACGTGCGGGGATTTCCATTATTTTAGATAATTTTGGTAGTGGTATTGCGTCGATGAGTGATTTGTTCGCGATCCCGTTTGATTACGTCAAAATTGATAAGCAATATGCGCGCGCATTACCGCGCTCACAACGTCATGCAAAGTTTATTCATTCAGTCAAAGCCATTACCGATCAACTGCAATGTAGGTTAATTGTCGATGGCGTTGATGATGACAATCAACTCGCTGCGATACACCAAATGAACATTGAATATGCCCAGGGCAAAGGGGTGAGCAAAGCTCACCGGATTTATGACGGATTAACCACCTAGCATACCACGCAAGTTTGCGATGCTTTTGACTCCCGTTTCTTGGCGCTCTTCGGCCGTTTTTTGAGGTTTATCAAACTCCCACTCCACATCATCGCTCGGCAATTCATACAAAAAGCGACTCGGCTCAGGATTAATCACTTCACCATATTGCCGACGTTCACGCGCGATACTAAACGTTAATTCGCGCTGAGCACGCGTAATACCCACATAGGCTAAACGACGTTCTTCTTCTACATTTTCTTCATCAATACTCGACTGATGCGGCAACAAACCTTCTTCCATACCGACCATATACACATACGGAAATTCCAGACCTTTAGAAGCATGCAATGTCATTAATTGTACTTGATCGCCATCACCGTCATCTTCGCCACGCTCCATCATGTCTCGCAATATCAAGCGATTAACCACTTCAGACAACGTCATTGCAGGCTCAGTGGGACTGCCTTTGAGCATATTGGTTACCCATTTAAACAAGGTCGAAATATTAGCCATTGCCATTTCCGCAGCCTTAGGGGACGCACTGTGTTCATACAACCATTCTTCATAGCCAATCGATTTAATCAAATCACGCACGACCGCTTCGGTATCTCCACGCACGGCATTATCTGACACTTCCACAATCCACCGGCTAAACTGAGAGACGGCAAAATACGCCTGCCCGGCTAACACACCTCGCAAATCATCATCGCAGGCAGCACTAAACATGGTTGTCTTTTTTTCATTTGCAAAGTTACCGAGTTTTTCTAACGTTGCTCGGCCAATCCCACGATTAGGGGTATTGATGATCCGCAGCATGGCATTATCATCATCTTGATTTACCACTAAGCGTAAATACGCCATGATATCTTTAATCTCAGGACGCCCAAAAAATGAAGTGCCACCACTGATTTTATAGGGAATACGGTTGGTCATTAATAATTTTTCAAATACACGAGACTGATGATTACCGCGATACAAAATGGCATAGTCTTTAAAGTGCGTGTTATTAATAAACTTATGTGCAATCAATTCTGCCACGACCCGCTCCGCTTCATGATCTTCATTTTTGGCCACGACGACTTTTAACGTTGCGCCATATGCAAGCTCACTAAAGAGTGTCTTATCAAAGATATGCGGGTTGTTTTGAATTAAGATATTGGCACAATGCAAAATCCGCCCAGACGAACGATAGTTTTGCTCTAATTTAATGACGTTGAGTTCAGGAAAATCTTCTTTCAGTAATTGTAAGTTTTTCGGTCGTGCGCCACGCCATGAATACACCGATTGGTCATCATCCCCAACTACAGTAAAGCGACGGCGCTCCCCTACTAATAACTTCACCAAATCATATTGTGAGGTGTTGGTATCTTGATATTCATCCACTAGCAAGTATTTGATTTTGGATTGGATTTTTAGGCGTGCGGCTTCATTGTGCTTTAACAACAAGGTCGGCATCAAAATCAAATCATCAAAATCCAACGCATTGTATGCACGTAAGTGACTTTGGTATTGAAGGTAAAATTCCGCGAGTTGTTTTTCTTCCTTAGAATGCGCGGTTTTAAGGAGCTGCTCTGGTAACAACAAATCGTTTTTCCAGTTGGAAATACTGGTTTGTAAAAATTTCAGAAGTTCTTTATCACCATCATACTCAACTTCAGTCAGATCCTTTAACAGCGCCATTGAGTCTTTGTCATCAAACAAGGAAAAGCCGGGCTTGAGCCCCAATGCCTTGATGTTGGATTTGATGATAGTTAAGCCTAATGTGTGAAAGGTAGAGACCTTTAGGCCTCGCGCTTCGACTTTACTCAAGGTTTGGGTCACCCGCTCTTTCATCTCGCGAGCAGCTTTGTTGGTAAAGGTAACCGCCGCGATAAAGCGTGCAGGCATCTCGCACTCTCTGACTAGGTAGGCGATTTTGTTGGTGATTACACGTGTTTTACCACTTCCTGCGCCCGCTAATACGAGGCAAGGGCCAGAGATAAATTTTACGGCTTGGTCTTGAGCTGGATTTAATTTCATGCAGCGGATTATACCGTATCAGACGAAAAGTTTGCATTGAAACTTTTGCCTATCGGGTTACAATAACGACTCAAATAAGTACTTTGTTAAGGAAAGCCCCATGTTAGATCCAAAGAAAATTGAAGAATTTGCTAAATCCATTACCGACTCTATGCCTCAAGGCATGAAGAAAATGGCTGAAGAAACCGAAGGCAAAGTCAAACAAGTCATTCAAGCACAACTTGCCCGTATGGACATTGTTACCCGTGAAGAATTCGACGTACAATCACAGGTTTTACTGCGCACGCGTGAAAAGCTCATGGCACTAGAACAACGTCTTGATGCCTTAGAGAAAGCTCCCGACGAGTCCTAACCACACAACAAACCCTGCCCAATGATTGTGAATAAAGGCCCTAAAGCACGCATCACGCTCTCGGTCTTTGAGCAATCGTTGGTGATATAGAAACATCCCGCACACGACCGTTAGTGACACCCAGTAGACCATTGGCAAACTAAGTAACAACCCAACCATGCCTAAACTTCCTAACGTCACCAGCTGTAACACCGCAATCCAAACGACATCATAGCGACCAAACAAAATGGCTGTAGATTTAACACCTATATTGAGATCATCATCCCGATCAACCATTGCGTATTGAGTATCGTAGGCCACCGTCCACGCTAAATTTGCCACATATAACCACCAAGCCCATAGCGGTACATGTTGATTAACCGCCATAAATGCCATTGGGATAGCCCAACTAAATGCCGCGCCTAAGGCAACTTGCGGCAAATGCGTGTGGCGTTTCAGAAAGGGGTAAGCACTCGCTAACAACACTGCAACAAAGGACAAATAGAGCGTTTGGATATTCAGTTGTAATACCAATACTAGTGCGCACAGTAACAAGCCGGCAAATAATGCCCATGCTTGTTTTAGACTTACTTGCCCAGTAATTAAAGGTCGTGCAACCGTGCGTTTAACATGCCCATCTATCTTGCGATCGGCAATATCATTAATGACGCACCCTGCGGCGCGCATCACAACCACGCCCAGCACAAAAATCACCAAAATATCCCAATCCGGCATGCCCACTGATGCTAACCATAGCGCCCATAATGTTGGCCATAACAACAAATAGATGCCCACCGGCTTATTCATGCGCATTAACAACCACATGCCTTTGAGGCTATGCATAAGCGGGTGCTCCAGGTAAAAAGATTTCATTAACTAAGATGTGATGCTCCAAATAGGTAAAGACCGAACGCCGCGCCCAAATACCTGTATGTTTGTGAAGATGCAACTCAAGCGTCTCAGCCGAAATAACTTTTTGGGTTATCAGGTATTGCACAAAGGGATCGTCGGGCAACATAAACGACACCATAAATGGCTGGCGCTGAAACCGCGGATCATTAAATAACAATTTGCCAAGAGGTTGATCGCCTAGTTCATGCAACGCATCTTGCGTCAAGGCAACCGGAAAAATCGAACGGGCATAGACCCAAGGCTGTTCATCGCCCCGTAGGACCACTTCGCGGATCACCAAATCGGTACTCTCATCGCAGCGATGCTCGACTAATGCCATCTCATCCGCAGCGATCCCGACGCCAGATGCATTGGTATATTGCCCTAACACTTCAACACGAAAGCCCGTGCATTGCTGCATTAAGCGCTCGGTTAACGATTCAATATTAAGCAGCCACTCACGACACGTTTCGCTGGGGGCTTGTGCCGCTGTTATTAACGAAAGCGTTGGCGCATCAACCCACGATTCGATAAACGGCGGGTGCTGTTGGGAATTGGGATGACCTAACACATCGACTCCATAGGAAATGATCCGATAAAAACCAACAGATTTTAGCGTATTTACCGATATATTAAAAATACCTTTTACTTAATTGGAATTATCGATGCGTCTGTTATTCATTTCCCTGTGTACTTGCTTGTGTTTATTCCATGCAAATCCGAGTCTAGCAGAGGACGAACCAGCTCCTGTCGGCTATTTAAGTTTAGATCCCGAAATTGTCACCAACTATGTAACCGGTAACTCTTCTCGGATTGGCTTTTTGCGCATCGCCATCGAACTAATGGTATCAGATTTAGCTATGATCCCCGAAGCAGAACACCATTTACCGTTGATGCGCGCTGTGATCATTGATGTTATTGGCAAAAAAGACGAAGCCCAAATCAAATCCTTAACCGGCCGTGAAGCCTTGCGACTTGATATTTTGAAAGAGCTGCGCATGGCACTCAAATCAGAGTTGGGTGAAGATGTGATCAAAGACTTATTTTTTACTAAGTATTTGTATAATACGTAATGACTAACGTTTAGCCCCTAGCCGCGACCCTATTACTGACCATAGTAGCGCTAACAAACAACCGGACACTAAACCGAGTGTATGTGCTGTGTTGGCCATTGACACAAAGAGCACATCGGCATAGCCAATCACTAACCAGACCAACATAAAACCTACAATCTGGGGTTGTACTTTAAAGCCCCATTGGGGTTTGAGCCAACCTAACCACCAAGTAAAACCGAGTAGTCCATACACGACACCGGACATACCTCCAAAATTAGGCCCACCGAAATACAACTGACCGATGTTAGCTGATAACGAAATAATGATAAATGTGATAATCAGACTGACTTTTCCTAAATACTGCTCAATCGGCCGCGCCAATATCCACCACCACAACAAGTTAAACGCGATATGCAATAGTGAAAAATGTAAAAAATCAGGCGTCAGTAACCGCCACCATTGGGAGGTTTGTTGTAGCTCATTAAATGGCACAATAAACAAATGCGAATCAACCCACAAACGTGTTTCATAACTGACACTCATTAAGGCGAACACTATTATATTTAGGGTCAGAACCAAATAAGTTAACGGGAACATGCGTAATTGTGCAATCGTGTTTGGACTTTTTAACCAACGCTGGGTTGATTGCTTGGAAGCGGCGGTAATGCTGTTATCTACGCTACCGTTATCCCAACTAGCGGCTTGATAACGAGGATCATTCGGTGCATCTACAAAATGCTCAGTGATCGCTTTAGCCTGAGCCATATCATGCTCGTGCTCTAACTCAACGCAATATTGACCTTCCACTTCACGGACAATGGATGAGATCCGTTGCGCCGTTAAATAATCCATCAACATGTGCGCCGGTTGAGGGCGACTAAAACACACCAACATTTGCATAAGCTTACTCAGTAATCGTTGCGATATCTTCAGGATACGTGCTTTGCCACTGAGTAAAACCTCCGTCTAGGCTATACACCTTGGTGTAGCCTTGCTCCGCAATATATTGTGCGGCTGGTTGGCTACTGATCCCATGGTAACAGGTTACAATTACGGGGGTGTCTTCATCCGTCTCTTGCATAAACTGTGTCATTACTCCGCCATGCAAATGCAAAGAGTTTGGAATATGTGCAAAATTAAACATACTCTCATCACGAATATCGACGACTGCAACTTTTTTCGTTGCCATCATTGCTTTAGCCTGTTCGACACTAATGTGCTCAAAGTTTCCCATTGTTATCCTTTCCTGTATTAATCATATTCATAGTAACTGCTTATTGCCAATCGAGGATCACTTTACCTGATTGACCTGAATTCATGGTCTCAAACCCTTTGGCAAATTCAGCCAGCGGGAACTCATGCGTAATAATCGGACTTAAGTCCAAGCCACTTTGGATTAAACTCGCCATCTTGTACCATGTTTCAAACATTTCTCGACCGTAAATCCCCTTGATCGTCAATCCTTTAAAAATCACCTGATTCCAGTCAATCGACACATTATCTGGCGGAATACCGAGCATCGCTATTTTTCCACCGTGATTCATTTTTGCTAGCATATCACTAAATGCCACCGGCACGCCGGACATTTCTAAGCCCACATCAAACCCTTCGGTCATGCCCAGTTCAGCCATGACGTCTGCTAACGGGGTGTGTGCGACATTCACCGCGCGCGTTGCGCCCATTTTTTTGGCGAGAGCCAATCGGTAAGGATTAATATCCGTGATTACCACATGCCTAGCACCGACGTGTTTGGCAACGGCAGCAGCCATAATCCCAATAGGACCAGCCCCCGTAATCAAGACGTCTTCACCGACCAAATCAAAGGATAACGCAGTATGTACGGCATTACCAAATGGGTCAAAAATAGAGGCTAGTTCATCACTAATATTATCCGGGATTTTAAAGGCGTTAAACGCAGGGATCACCAAATATTCTGCAAACGCACCTTGACGATTAACCCCTACGCCTTCGGTATTGCGGCATAAGTGGCGACGTCCAGCTCGACAGTTACGGCAATGCCCACATGTAATATGCCCTTCACCTGATACGCGATCGCCGATGATAAATCCGCGTGCCTCACTCCCCATAGCAACGACTTCTCCGACATATTCATGACCGACAATCATCGGCACTGGTATCGTTTTTTGTGACCACGTATCCCAATTAAAAATATGCATATCAGTACCACAGATAGCCGTTTTGCGAATTTTAATCAACAAATCATTCGGCCCAAACTCAGGCATCGGCGCATCATCTAACCAGATCCCTGGTTTGTCATACAATTTTGCGAGTGACTTCATGCAATCACTCCTAATTCTCGACCCACAGCAATAAACGCATCCACAACGGTATCGACCTGTTCTAAACTATGTGCCGCTGACATTTGTGTACGAATACGCGCTTGTCCTTGTGGCACAACGGGGAACGAAAACCCGACGACATAAATACCACGTTGTAATAGCTTATCTGCCATACTCGACGCTAATTTAGCATCGCCTAACATAACAGGAATAATCGCGTGGTCTTGCCCGCTTAAGGTAAAGCCCGCTGCGCTCATGCGAGAGCGAAAACGTGCCGCATTAGCGTTCAATTGAGAACGAAGCTCTGCACCTTGCTCCATCATATCAAAGACTTTAATCGCCGCAGTAACAATCGGTGGCGCAACCGAATTAGAAAACAAATACGGACGAGAGCGTTGACGTAACCATTCGATCACGGGTTTTTTACCTGAGGTATAGCCGCCTGATGCGCCACCTAAGGCTTTGCCTAACGTGCCAGTTAAAATATCGATGCGTCCCAGCACATCGCAATACTCATGTGAACCACGACCATTGGCGCCAACAAACCCAGTCGCATGGCAATCATCAACCATCACCAGCGCATCATATTTATCGGCCAAATCACAGATCCCACGTAAATTCGCAATCACCCCGTCCATCGAAAACACGCCATCGGTGGCAATCAATTTATAGCGCGCGCCATCGACAACAGCTTGCTGAAGTTGCGCCTCTAATGCCGCCATATCATTGTTAGCATAGCGGTAACGTTTGGCCTTAGATAAGCGAACGCCATCAATGATACTGGCATGGTTAAGGGCATCAGAAATCACGGCGTCTTCTGCCGTCAGAATGGTTTCAAACAAACCGCCATTGGCATCAAAACAAGACGGATACAATATCGTATCTTCCATGCCCAAAAAGGCAGAAATTTTGTTTTCTAATGTTTTATGAATATCTTGCGTGCCGCAAATAAAGCGAACTGACGCCACACCAAAACCATGGCTATCGAGGCCGGCTTTGGCGGCGGCGATTAAATCGGGGTGATTAGCTAAACCGAGGTAGTTATTAGCGCAAAAATTGATGACGGACTGCCCGCCTACGTCAACATTGGCTTGTTGTTGGGAAGTGATAATCCTTTCTTGCTTATACAAACCTTCGGCTTTTATCCCATCGATTTGTGCTTTTAGGTGGTGCTCGAAACTCTGTGGCATCGTTTTTCCATCTGTCGTTGTGGTGAATATCAATCTATTCTAATGCACAACGAAAGATGGCGATAGTGAACTTAAATAAAAGATGTAACAAAGATTAAAAAACTTAAAAATGTGTTAGTTGCTAATGCACAGCCTTATCATTATCTGCAACTTTGTCGGCATAGCTGGCTTGCCACACATTATCTTTAATCATAATCGGTAAGGTTTTCATCAACTCATACTCTGGAATAGGTTTGGCGATATAAAACCCTTGGGCTTTATCGCATTTCATATCCCGTAACAAATTGAACTGACGCACATCTTCTATGCCCTCTGCGACGACCATCATGCCCATGTTGTGAACCATGGTGATGGTAGAGTGCACGATTTGTTTATCTGCTTGGTTTTTTAAGATCCCGTTGATAAAACTTCGGTCAATTTTAATCGTATTCACCGGCATCGACTTGAGATAGCTCAAGGACGAATACCCCGTACCAAAGTCGTCTATTGAAATTCTCACTCCCAAGTTACGCAAATCACGCATGATCTTGGTAGTGCTATGAATATCCGACACTAAGGTGGTTTCAGTTAATTCCAAATCAATGCGACTTGGAGTGATTTGGTAGCGTTTAAACATCTGTTGCAGAAATTCACACAACACAGGATCAAGAAACTGCGCCGAGGATAAATTAATCGATATTGTTTGTTGCTTGTAGCCTTCATCATCTAATATTTTGAGCACTTGGAAACTGCGCTCAATGACCCAATAATCTAGTTTCAACATAAAGACTGATTTTTCTAAAATGGGAATAAACTCGCCTGGCGAAATCAATCCTTTTTCGGGATGACGCCAGCGTAATAAGGCTTCAAAACCCGTTAAAAATAAGGTTTTCAAATCAATTAATGGCTGTAATGCCAGATAAAAATCACCGTTTTCTATCGCTTCGTACGCTTCTCGCTCTAAATCAATCTTTCGCTGTACTTCAGTATTTAGTGCATCATCATATATACGCAGTACGTTGCCGCTTTTTTCTTTAGCACGATACATCGCGGTATCAGAGCGGCGAATCAACTCATCAACCGAAGGATCTATCATATCCCCCATCGTCATCCCGGCACTCACCGTGATATGAAATTGACTGTTATCAATAATGACCGGTTCAGAAATGCGTTTTTGCACTTTTTCCCACACGACCAGTGCCGACTCGACCTTTTCAATATTACTTAAAACAATTACAAATTCGTCGCCACCAAAGCGACACACTAAATCTTCTCCGCTAATTTGCGAGGCTAGGACAGTAGCAACGATCTGCAGTAACACATCCCCTACATTATGTCCTTGGCCATCGTTGATCTTTTTAAAATCATCTACGTCCAACAAGATCACACAGAAGCCTTCATTACATCGTCTGTATTTGGCAATCGAACGCCGTAAATGTTCGTTCAGCATATTGCGATTAGCCAGACCGGTTAACTCATCATACATCGCTATTTTTTCTAATGCTTTACGGTCTTTTTTTAAGGCCTGGTCGAGTAATGCCAACTCATCGGCTAACTGCTCCGCCGCCTCATCAAGGATATCTAATTCGTCTTTAAAGCCACTGCGTCGGGTAAGGCGCTTTTGTTTAAACTGCCCATATTGGTGATTGTTAATCAATGGAAATCGTTCGACCAAATTCGCTAAGCGCACTTTGTAACTGTGCGTAAACATATAAAAAATCGCGCCAAAACCCACAAAGAGTAAACCTGCAGTAATGATTGCCCCCGTCGTAAAGCGATCTGCGGCATTGAAAAAGTCACTGATTTCACTGACGAGCATTAAGTAATGCTGATCGGGGAGGGCTTGCTGTGGATTGAGCGGAATTAGGGTAATCAAGTAACTACGCTGATTAATATCTATTTTAGTGCCGTTTACCATTAATGACGTAAGCGTTAATTGGGGGTCAATATTATCGATGATAGGCTTGAGTCGGGCTTTTTGCTTACTCAAGGTCATTGGTTGTAAACGTAATTTATTAGCCTGTAATTCTCCACCAGAGATGCCGGGGATGTTAACAATTCCCAACTCCGCCTTGGTCGTATTGTATAAGTTTGCTAGCACATGCGTCATCGGAATCGTAAAAATCATATAACCATAGCGATTGTCCGCCAACAAAATGGGGATCTGTAGCACATGCACACACTCTGATTGACAGTAAATTAGATTAATGTAGTCACGATTTTTTACAAAATCTGGGGTAAAATCCGGCTGTACATAATTGAACTGTTGACTGTCCACAGTCGTAAATTGCACTTGTTGTTGTGCATCATATAACCACACGTCGGCGAGCTGATCATTTAAGCGTAAATACGTTAATTGCTGTTGTAAATGTTGCTGCAACCTATCTAATGGAAAAGGTTCATTGGCAAACTGTGCAATAATATTTTCTGCCCAGAGCGTCGCATTAGTAATGAACAGATCATTAATAACATGATAATCGGAGACGTTAGCCGCGATGCTTTTTACTTGGAATTTTTCAATTTCTGCTTGCGAATCTTTAAGAGTGATAATCGTCAAAATGCTTACCGTCGCAAACAGCAATGCGAGTATCAACATTAATATTTTTTGTCCAATACTGATAAATTTAGGCATCATTAAAACCAATACATCAATTGCATAGACCACATGGTCCAATACTTATTTGGATTTAAGACGGGATCGGGAAACAAAATAGGCGTTAACCGACCGGTGCCTTTAATGAGATGAACGTCCGTTTGTAGCTGCCATTGTTCAGCAATGTGCCACTGCCACCCTAAGGTAGCTTGATCCATATAGGTAAAATACTCAGGCACAACGCCTTGAGTTTGTAAGGGGATACGCTTGCCCGAGCGATCATTTTCGTTCATATCGTAAAGATCTATTCGTGCAATGACACTGTGTTTAGGGTTCAATAAGTACCGACCTTGCACATAGCCTCCGTCACCAAATTGATCGGAGCTAAAGCCCGTGAATAATGCATCTTTAAAGACGCCACGCTCACGCATAATCTCCGCCGCTAGCTCCCAGTTTTCAGCAAAATATTGCCCATGGAGCATGACGCGTTGGGATGTTGCACTGCCATTCACAAAAGGATCATTGCCAGCCACATTAGCTGCATAACTAAAATCAGAATCCAAGACACTGAGCCCCACTTCAATATTGGTATTATTAGGGGCAAAGTAAACACTCAGTTGGTGCGTATAATCTTGGTTTAACTTACCCTTCGCTAAGGGAGAAAATAATTGGTCTCGCTGGGCGTTATTAATTGGCGAAGCGCCATAACTCCATTTGTATTGCCATGTCCCTAAGGTACTTAGATGAACAATTTGTAATGCCACCCCATCACTGCCTAATGCGACATCACGAAAACCATCAAAATACACCGATTGAGGCAAAATAGTACTCAATCGCGTGTGCGGTACATCGCGTGTACTAGAGTACAGCCAATGGTTATTTTTAACCCGACCGACCTGGGCTTTGAATGACCAATTCACGTCATCAAATAAATTAGGCTCCCAATCTACAAACGCATAATCTACACGTCCCCCTTTGGCATATCGGTTACCCACATCCAAATACACGATTTGTCCAGCAAGAGACCAAGAATCATTAATCTTAAAGCGACTATTTAGCCCTATTTCAGTTACCCGAAACGACAGTTTATTGGTTTCATTGATATAACTACTGTGATTAGTTTGCACCATCCCCTGCGCGGCAAAGCCGTTAACTTGCCAACGATCAGACTGTGTATAGACAGCGTCTTGAGCATTGACCAAGAGCGAGATCATACATCCCCACAACCCCATTAGTAAGAAGATAGCTCGGGTGTTAGATTGGATGCAAAGTCGGGTGATAGGAAGCCCCATTTGCCCATTGCTAATTATTTTCATATTACTGCCCCGCGCTTAATTGGTTCCGACGCTGCGATAAACCTGCATATGTCTTCATTTCCAGTTTTTGTCCTGGCTTATTCTTCCCTTCACCATAGGGTAGGTAGCCAATTGCACCTGGCGTGTTCAGCACCATCGCTCGCATCGCATTGATATCTTTTACGACAATAGGTGGGTCGGCGCGCCCCGAGTAAATCCGCTTGTTCCATAAACGCTGAACTTGGTAAGGAAACATCCGCAAACGTAATTGAATAAATGCTTGATGCAGAGGACTATCAGACTTCAGAACAACGACCTTAATCAATTTACCATCGGGCCAATGACGCATTTTTCCAGAAAACACTTCACGTAAAAATTGCTCTGAAATTTCCGGAAAAATCGGATTATTAAGAATGACTTGAGGTGGATGAGGTTGTTCTGAAGGACGGTCTTGAGCACCGGCACTTTGGACACTACTGGGTTGATTGCTTAGTTGCAACGTTGCGTATGCATTGATTGAAAACAACAAGGTTAGACTTACAGTAGTAACCATCAGGCCTAACACAGTTATCAATGTGAAAAATCGAAATGGGGTCAACGCGTTTACGCTCCAATACTGGACAACTCCATTGTCGATATATGTTTCTATTAGTTGGCAATCTAATAACTATAGCTAATATTAAATATCTTATAGAAATATATCGGTCATTCTCATACAAGCTTGACGTTTAAATGTGGATAAGTGTGGCTATATTGTCCCATACCGTTGCGGATTTAAGATGCGACATCCAGTCTTTTCCTTTGGCACGCGTGCCCCAGGGTAATTGCTGCCAAGATTGACCAAATTCTTGTTGTATCGCCTCTTCATACACACTAACTGTTTGATTTATTGTGAGATAAGGACCCGTGCGCAGTGGGTTAGAATGTGCGTACAAGCCGACTACAGGGGTGCGAACTGTCGTTGCCATGTGTGCTGGTCCCGTGTCAGGCGCGACCACACAATCAGCCAAAGCCATCAATGCAAGCATCTGTTTTAAACTGGTTATCCCGACTAAATTTTGTAATTTGGAGTGCTGTTTATGTGAGCATAACGCAAGGATGTTTTGGGTAATGTCGGCATCCACCGGACCCGGCCCACCACAAATCACAGGGGTAATATTATGTTCGATGAGTTGCGCGATAATATTGGCATAGCCTGCTGCCGTCCAATTGCGCATTGCTTTTGAAGCAGCAGGGGCAATAATGACAAAACGCCCAAATTGATTCGCTTGCTGTTGTGCCCACTCGCGATCTTGCGCATCAATCGGGATAGCCCAATCTAACTCCATCGCAGGCACGCCGATCTTATCCGCAAACTGCATAAACCCATCGAGTACATGGGTGTGTTTCGTAGCTGCGATACGTTCATTAGTAAAAAGCCAATGGCCTTCTTTACTGCGTGCCCAATCAAATCCTATGCGGCGTTTAGCCTTGATCACCGAAGCAAACCAATTAGCGCGCAATGCCACCTGCATTAATAACAACACATCAAATTCACGTCCGCCTAACGCCTTTTTTAATTGAGTTCGAGCGTCGGGTTGAGCTTTGTCACACACAATAAATTCGACATTGTGCATACCTTTGACGAGTTGATGTTCGATTTTACCAATAACCCATGTCACCTTTGTATCCGGCCACGCTTGCGTGATCCGCGTCACCATTGCTGCGGCATGACAGACATCACCGATAGCAGAAAGGCGCATGATACAAATTGATTGAGACATAGAGAATTCTTAGTTGGTATTTTTTACAGCGTTATAGCATAATTTTACGTACAATACCTGTCAATGTCATCCAGCAAATTGCTATTTTATTTATGTCTGAGCTCACCAGTACACCATTAACGTTGTCACCAAAAGCATGGTCAATCCAAGCGACTCATGCCTCTGGACAATATTTGATTGTGCCTATTCATGACATGACTAATGCCTCAACTTGTCCTAATGACGGGCCAACGGTTGACTGGTTTAATCCTGAGTACTGGCAAGCTCAAAATAAAATAACAGGCACGAATACTGGGCGCGGGATCACTTATTTTATTCAACACCATGGTATTAATATGGTACTGCGCCGCTATTTACGCGGTGGCTTTATTGCCAAATTAATTACCCAATCATTTTGGTTTAACGGAAATACGCGTACCCGAGTTTATCGGGAAATGGCGCTGCTAGAGTATATGCTCCAATGTGATTTACCGGTACCACGTCCTATCGCAGGACTGATCACTCGACATTTTGGGGCATGTTATCGTAATGCGATCCTCATTGAACGCATTGCTGATGCACAAGATTTACACGCGTATTTGATACAGCAATCCCTGTCCCAGGAAATCTGGACAGCGTTAGGTCATACAATTGCGCGGATGCATTTAGCCGGTGTCTATCATCATGATTTAAATATTGAAAATATCTTATTAGATAAGCAAGACCAACTGTGGCTGATTGATTTTGATAAGTGCGATTTATTTACACTAGAACCATCGAATGTATTAAAAGCTTGGCCAATCGACAATATTGCTCGCCTAGCCCGCTCTATTCGCAAACAACAAACATTACATACAAACTACCATGTTGGTGTTGATGATTGGGCAGCGTTGCTCTCAGGCTACCAGACGCAGCTACAGAACGATGCACCAACGGTATTTAATGAGATTAGTGATAAACTTATGATGTTACGGATTTAATTTACGCAGATTTTTAGTTGCATATCAGCGTGTTGTTGGCTAACGTGAGTGTAAATGTAAGACAAGGAAATTTATGAAAACTCGCGCTATTTATCCAGGAACCTTCGATCCAATCACTAACGGTCACGCTGATTTAATTGAGCGTGGGGCAGACATGTTTGAACATATGATTGTGGGGATCGCCTCTAATCCATCGAAAAAACCTTTGTTTAGTCTCGAAGAGCGTGTTGCGATGATAACCGAAATCACCCACCACTTACCCAATGTTGAAGTAATGGGGTTTACCGGTTTGTTAGCTGATTTTGCCAAACAACAAAACGCAACAGTCTTAATTCGAGGTTTACGAGCGGTATCTGATTTTGAATATGAGTTCCAACTTGCCAATATGAATCGACGCCTAAATCCCAATTTAGAGAGTGTTTTTTTAACACCAGCCGAAGAAAACTCATTTATCTCATCGACGTTAGTGAAAGAAGTCGCTTTGCATTATGGCAATGTCGCTCAGTTCGTTCATCCTGTCGTCAAAGACGCCTTAGACAAGCGCTTGCATCCACCTGCATAGCGCGTGCAACTAGCGTTGACAGCTCGGGCACCAAAACGTGTTGCGTTGCCCGATCATCATGGACTTGATTTCTGTTTCACAGATACGGCACGCCTCTCCTGCTCGACCATAGACATTTAAATGCAAACTAAAATAGCCAGGATTGCCATCTACTTGTGAAAAATCTTTGAGGGTAGTTCCACCTTGCACTATTGCCGCAGCCAACACCTCTTTAATATAACCCGTTAAGACTCGGTAGCGCTGCGCACTGATTTTACCCGCAGCTCGCTTGGGTGCTATTTTAGCGAGAAACAATGCTTCATTGGCATAAATATTACCCACACCAACGACATTTTTATTATCCATCACAAATTGCTTAACCGTGCAGGTACGTCCTTGAGCTCGAGCATGCAGGTGGTCTTGGGTAAAATCATCGGTCAAAGGTTCAGGTCCTAATGCGGACAATAAAACATGCGGCTCATCATCTATCCCTTGCCATAAACACGCACCAAATTTACGCGCATCATTAAAACGCAAACATTGACCGTTGCTAAGGTTAATATCGAGATGGTCGTGTTTTTTAAGCGCCGTAGATTGTGCAAATACCCGTAAAAACCCCGTCATCCCCAAATGCAAAATCACACTGCCGGCATCCGTATTGATAAACAGATATTTCGCACGACGCGTTACGCTGCGAATAATATGCCCATGTGTTTGCTGAATCGCTTCTGGTACCGCCCAACGTAGTTTTGCAGTACGCACAACAATTTCACTGATGGTTTGGCCAACCAAGCCTGGCTCGATGCCTTGACGGCTGACTTCAACTTCAGGTAACTCTGGCATGAGGGCTCCAAATTAGGTGGGGGAATGTTTATATTACAGAGATTTACGCAAAGATCTGATTACGGGATCAAATACACGCCTTCCGGTTTTAATAGTACATAGTAGCGTTCATTCAGTTTCAGCAATGTTTGCTGCGGCAGACGAATGACATTAATCGCAATTTCACGAGTCTCGTTGACATAATCGACGGTTGTGATCACCACCGGCAATGGTGAATGTGCTTCGGTAAACGAAATTTCTACAATTTGCTCTGAGCTTAGAGGCTCGGAACTGATCACCGCTGATTCCCACGCCGCTAATAAACGGTTAATAGCAGTCTCGCTGATCTGATTGTTATTGGTTTCGGTAAAGCCCCCTTGCGAGTTTCGCTGTAAATCTATGCCTGCACTTTGCCAACGAGTCAACTGCATCTCATGAGGGATCAACAATTGGGCTGGGATATCAGGAGGCGTATTGATTTTTTGGTTTAACACAAAAAACAACACTAACATGCCGAGCATCACAAAGATGATCAAGTTATTCCATGTTCGTGTCTGCATGCGGATCATAAGCCGTTACCAATTTTTTTGAGTAAACGCAAAAAACCCGGTATAAAACCGGGCTTTCGTGGAGACAAAACCAAAAATTATTTGATTTTAGCTTCCTTGAACATAACGTGCTTACGGATTTTAGGATCAAACTTTTTGATCTCCATTTTTCCAGGCATGTTACGCTTGTTTTTGTCTGTGGTGTAGTAGAAACCAGTGCCAGCAGAAGATACTAATTTAATTTTATCGCGCATAATCTAGCTCCTTAAACTTTTTCGCCACGAGCACGCATTTCAGTTAGTACTGAATCGATGCCCTTCTTATCAATAATACGCATACCTTTTGGAGTAAGACGTAATTTGATGAAACGGTTTTCAGACTCAACCCAAAAACGGTGAGTTTGTAAATTTGGTAAAAAACGACGACGAGTCGCGTTACGAGCGTGTGAGCGGTTATTACCAACTGCAGGACGCTTGCCTGTTACTTGACATACTTTAGCCATAGTATTTGTCTCCAGAACAACTTTAATAATTATCGAAACAGCTGCTGGATTAGAGACACACAGTTCCGAATAAGAGGGCGCATTTTATACAGCATTTAATATTCAAAAGCAAACTATTTCGTAGAATTACTTAATCTTTTTCAATCCCGAAAGGCGTGCGCAACACCTTATTTTCTTTAGTATATTTTCGTATCGCCTTGTTTTTAGCGATCATTTCTGGCTTTACGTAGCCCCGGGCGTGGTCTAAATGAATGCAAATAGCAGAATAGCGAATTTGCTTGGATTTGATCCCCATGTTAAACAAGCGCTCGCCCATCTCACGATCCTCACCACCATATTGCATTCGCTCATCAAACCCATTCGTCGCGAAAATTAAGTCACGAAATGTTGATGCATTATGTCCATTCCACGTCGGTGATGTCGGTGTAATTTGATTTAACCATTTAGCCTTAGTCGCCGTGGCTGTTAATTTCAGCGTTTTATAATTCGGTTTGAGGCCATGGTCAACTAAAAAATCAACATCAAATGCTAAACCCGAGGCAATATGCTCCCGTGTAATTGCTTTTGACGCTGCCATCGGCAATTTAAAGTAGCCGCCAGATAAAAAATAACCTGGTTGCGCATTATCAACATGCACTTGTAAAAAGTCTTTGCGACAGACACAATCACCGTCCGTAAAGACAATGTACTCGCCAGTTGTGGCTAAAAGCGCTTTATTTAATATCCGTGTTTTTTGAAAACCATCGTCTTCTTGCCACACATGAGTGAGCTTGCGCCCTGAATCACGTTCAAACTGCTCAATGCGCGCTTTAGTTTCAGCATCAGACCCATCATCAGCGATGACAATTTCAAAGTCTTGGTAAGTTTGATAATGCAAACCCCACAAGGTTTTTTCCATCCAATCCGGAGAGTTATACGTGGAAAAAATAACGGATAATTTCATAATTCACTACAAACAGCCTCTTTGCGCTAATGATACTGCATTTCCTACTCCAACTACAATATGATCCAATACTTGCACATCGATTAACCCAAGTGCTTCCACTATTTTTTGGGTCATCGCTATATCAGCCTGACTCGGTTCTGGTGATCCGCTAGGATGATTATGTCCAATCAATACGTTGGCAGCGTTATAATCCACCACGTATTTAACGATCTCGCGTGGGTACACCGATGCAGAATTTATTGTGCCTCTAAATAATTCACGATAATGCAAAAACTCATGCTGGCTATTGAGCAATACCACCGCAAAACATTCATGCTGATAATATTGTAACTGGCTAATAAAAAATGCTTTGCTCTCATCTACCGAGTCCAGCTTCATCATACGCTCAACATGCTGCACGCTAGTGCGTTTATGCAACTCAACAATAGCTTGGCAGCGAATATACTTTTTAGGGCCAACACCGGGCACTGAGCATAGTACGTTTTGACTGGCGTTCAAGACTCCATGCAAGGAACCGAGTTCTTGCAATAGCTGGTTCGCCATGTGCAAGCTACTTTGTGGCGAGTGCCGTTGTTGCAGGATAAATCCCAATAATTGGCTGTCGCTCCACTGACTAATATGTCCGCGCGCTAAAACTGGGAAATGTTCTCTGTTTGCGACCCTACAGTCACTAGCTACCTGTCTTTCCATGTTAGTACTCCCTAATTAAAAAAATGTTGGCAAATCGTATTTTTATCCACATAATGGAAAATATTCAGTCATTACCGAACGATGTTGAGTTTCGGTCATACGTAAGTGAAGCAGAAAATTATGGCATTACAGAGCGTCAATGTGTTACTAGGTGTTACCGGTGGGATAGCTGCCTATAAAGCACCTGACTTGGTGAGAAAATTAACTGGCCTAGGGGCAAATGTGCGTGTGGTGTTATCACCATCATCTGCGGCATTTGTTACCCCGTTATCCCTCCAAGCCGTGAGCGGTAATATCGTGCATCAGCATTTGCTTGATCCAGAAGCCGAAGCTGGCATGGGTCATATCGAGCTAGCCCGCTGGGCTGATGTTCTATTAATTGCTCCTGCAACCGCGCATTGCTTAGCTAAACTTGCACACGGGATGGCAGATGATTTATTAACGACGTTGGTACTTGCTACGCCTGCACCCATCTTTATTGCCCCTGCGATGAATCAACAAATGTGGGCAGCTGCGGCAACTCAAGCAAACCTTAAAACAATTACTGAACGTGGGATCACTTGTTTTGGGCCAGCTTCTGGCGAACAAGCGTGTGGTGATATCGGGTATGGCAGAATGCTCGAAACGGTTGACATTGCGCAGATGTTAGATGAAGCCGTTGCGGCACTCAAAGCGCTTAGTGGTAACGAGAAGACCGCCTCTACTGCGACTAACGAACCTCCCGAAGGTTTACAGGACACTCCCGGATTACTCGCTGGTAAGCATATCTTAATTACGGCAGGACCCACGCGAGAGCCGATTGATCCTGTGCGTTATATTTCCAATCATAGTAGTGGCAAAATGGGTTACTGTTTAGCGGTTCAGGCATTAGCCATGGGAGCTGAAGTTACACTTGTGTCGGGACCCGTTGATATTCCAGCACCAATGGGCTGTAAGGTAATACAAGTGCAAAGTGCCGTCGATATGCATGCAGCGGTGATGCATGCGGTACAACAATCGTGTGATATTTTTATCGCCTGTGCAGCAGTCGCAGATTATCGCGTCGCCGATGTTGCCAGTCAAAAAATCAAAAAAGACAATGATGAAATGACGCTTACGCTAGTCAAAAACCCGGATATTTTAGCCGATGTAGCTGCGCTACCGACGCCTCCTTTTACCTTAGGCTTTGCGGCAGAAACGCATGATGTAGAACGCTATGCCCGCGGTAAATTAACGCGTAAAAAACTCAATATGATCGCAGCCAATGATGTGTCGCAACCCGATATTGGCTTTAACCAAAACGATAATGCGTTAACCGTATTTACTGCTGATGCGCAAATGGTATTACCTAAGCAAGATAAACTTGCATTAGCAACGCAACTCCTTACAATATTAGCGAACCAAGTAAGTAATCACTAGCTAACTTACAGAATGAGACTTAAAGGATTAACACATGGCTACTCCCAAAAAAATTAATCGCCGCGCGCAAATTTTACAAACTTTAGCTAGTATGCTTGAAAGTCATAATGGTCAACGTATTACGACGGCTAAATTAGCAGAACAAGTCGGCGTATCAGAAGCCGCGTTATATCGTCACTTCCCGAGTAAGGCGAAAATGTTTGAAGGCTTGATTGATTTTGTTGAAGAAACGTTATTTACTCGAATAAACAAGATCATTAATGAAGAAAAAGATACCGCCAATCGCTGCCAACTAATTATTCATTTAGTACTTGGTTTTGCAGAGAAAAATCCTGGTATTGCGCGTATTTTACATGGTGATGCGTTAACCGGTGAGCGGGATAAATTACGCGGTCGTGTGGCTAAGATCTTCGAACGTCTAGAAACTCAACTAAAACAAGTCTTACGTGAACGCAAAGTCCGTGATGGTAAAACCTTGCCCGTTGATGAAGCCGTATTGGCCAGTTTATTAGTGTGTTATGCCGATGGGCGTATCAGTAATTTCATTCGCAGTGAATTTAGTCGTAAACCGACGGAGTTATTTGCGGAGCAGTGGGCGGGAATTAAGGCATTGTATTTTGCATAAACTGTAGTTTTATCATTCCAATGAAAACATAATTCATTGCAAACAAGTATCAATCAAAACCACAAAAAAAACGCCCTGTGACTGGGCGTTTTTACGTGTTGGATCTCACTATTTTGTCAGATCATTCAGTAACTAACTTCACAAGATTATAAGACTTACCAAAGGTTTGGCCAAAGAAGCTATCCGCATTCCACATTGGACGTTCAGCGGCATTTGCCATTTCATAGCCAATCGAGAAATTCACTTGCGTAAAGTTAAACGCCGCAGTCCAATTAAATGGTTGGAACAAGTCGTCACTTGGGCTGTGATAATGGGTTTTCAAGAAATTCATCAACATGTTTTCAGCATCATCTTTAGGATCATTAGAAGTGATCCCCGTGACTAAGAAAATCGATGGGATCCCTTGTTTTACAAAACTGTAATGATCAGAGCGAGTAAACAAGTTCATTTCTGGCCACGGATCATCGCTCAACGCAATGCCATGTTTTGCGGTTGCCTGACCCACATATTTCTTCATCGTACTGTGCTCGGCGCCAAAGGCAATCACATCAGCAAAATCAAACGTCAAAATTGGCATGTCCAAATTTACATTCGCAATAATGTTTTCAGCTGGAACCGTCGGTTGTTGTGCGTAATAGTCAGAGCCTAATAGCCCTTTTTCTTCCGCTGTCACTGCAACAAACAAAATAGAACGCTTGGGCTTTTCAGCAAGACTAGCAAACATCCGCGCAGTTTCTAGCATGATGGCTGTGCCACCTGCGTTGTCCATTGCACCGTTATTAATACGGTCTTTTTCAACGGATTTAGAGATACCTAAGTGATCAGAGTGCGCACTATATAAAATATACTCATTCTGTAAAATCGGATCTGACCCCTTTATTATTCCGACCACGTTAGGGCTAGTAATATCTTTATGTTCGGTCTCTTTACTTAAACGAACCGCCGCATTCAGATCAAAGCCTTTAGGCGAACTGCCATCTTTCATGCTTGCCCACACTTGTTCCAATGTCATCGGTGCATTGGCAAACAACAGCTTAGAAGTTTCGATGTTTAATAGAGCCGAACCTTTCAGTTGAGGAGAAGCTTTAGAAGCTGTGCCTTTATCATCTAACCAATCCATCGATACGGCATGAATGTAGTTAAGCGAACGAGAATAGGGACGGTTCTCTTCCGATTTTGGAGTCTGTACGGTGATCATACCAACCGCACCACGCTCAACAGCATAGCGCTGACGCTCGGCACCAGAAGAAATATGCGCCCCTTCTTCATTTGGAAGTGTCGTATGACGACCCGGTACACTGACCACAATTTTGCCTTCAACATCCAATCCAGCATAATCATCAATGCCGTATTCTTCAGAAACAACACCATAGCCAACAAAAACCATATCAGCCGTTACATCTGATTTTGTTTCTAGCATGGATTTACCCGTCAAAAAATCTTTCGGGTATTGCAGCTCAATGTTGGTATCGCCATAGAAAATCGACATCGTTGGTGATTCTTGTACCAAACTGGCGTTACGGAACGTAATGCGCTGCATATATGTGCCATTATCACCGGCAGGTTTAAGACCATATTTAGCAAATTCTGCGGCAATATAAGCAGAAGCCGCTTCATGTCCGGTTGACCCCGGCAAACGCCCTTCAAGTGCGTCACTTGCTAAATAACCCAAGTGTGCTTTGATTTGATTGGTATTCACTAATGCTTGTCCCGGTAAAGGGTTGTTGGCATTGGTCTCGCCATTGCTATCAGTTTGAGTTGATTGACAAGCAGTAAGTAATAAAGCGCCCATCATACCCAATGCTGCAATATGTAATCTTCGTGTCATTAGATGTCCTGTATTTTAATTTTTGGCAATTTTGCCATTTTTTACCTGTGATAGGCAAGTATACAAATGTTATTTTGGCGTGTTTGCCATTGGCGAGACTCGGGGTTTACATCGCCTTAATTTATAATCCCATAGTAGCGATAACCGTATTAAATTTGAATTCCGTGTCGTTGTATGGGATAACCTTTATAAAAAATAATAAAGGATCATCATGCGACAAGGTTTACCTCATTTTATTAGACTTTTATGCATTGCTAGTTTTTGTATTTTACTTACTGGATGTATTAATACGACCAAAGATTCATCGTCACCTTCTACACCAAAAAGTGCATCGAATAATACTTCGGCCAACTTCAGCGACTTGTTAGATTCAATTTGGGCATATGAACAATCTGGTTCCTCTGACGATGAAAAAGCGAGCAAAATTCCCAATATTGCACCTGCGAAATTAGCAGCGGATGCAGCACAATATCAAACATATATTGATACGCTACAATCGTTCGATGTAAACACCTTAACGCATGAAGAACAGATCACGCATACCATTCAGCTTTATCGTTTACATAATTATGTAGACGAATATCGCTTCAACGCGCATTTTGTACCGTTAACTTCTGAATATGGTTTTCACTCGTCATTATTGAATCTGTATTATCGATTTGATTTTGATAACAACGACAGCATCACCGGTTATATAAATACGTTAGAGGATATCCCTTCGTATTTTGACCAGCAAATCAGTTATATGCGTCAAGGCATGGCTGTGGGTCAAGTGCAACCTCAAGCCGTGATGCAAGGCTTTGAAGCGTCGGTAGCAGCAGTGATTACCGATAATGTGATAGACAGTCCTTTTTATCAGCCTTTTATACAATTAGACCGGGATGACGCTGCGCTAAGTGAGTTAAAAATCCAAGCGATGCAAGTGATTCATAACGATGTAAATCAAGCGTATCAGCGTTTTTATGATTTTTTAGTTAATGAATATATTCCTCAAGCAAAAAACGACATTGCAGTAAAAACATGGCCAAACGGCGCAGATTTTTATCAAAATCGCATTAAACATTACACAACAACGGATCTTGATGCTGAAGCAATTCATGCCATTGGTTTAACTGAAGTCGCGCGTATCCGTTCAGAGATGCAAGGTATTTTGGATAACGTGGGCTTTAGTGGCTCAATTAATAAATTCATCCAGTTTTTACGCACTGATGAACAGTTTTATGCCAAAACCCCTGATGCATTACTCAAGCACGCTATGTATCTGTCCAAGCGAATTGATGGCATGCTACCTCAATTATTTAACAAGTTGCCGCGAGTTCCTTACGGCGTTGCGCCAGTGCCAGCATCTATCGCCCCAAAATATACTACCGGACGCTATGTTTCTCCGCGTAACGATACTCAGCCGGGCTATTATTGGGTAAACACCTATGCCTTAGATAAGCGTCCTTTGTATGCATTACCTGCACTAACCTTGCATGAAGCCGTTCCTGGACATCATTTACAAATCTCATTAGCAGCTGAAATGGACAACCTACCAAATGTCCGACGTTCCACATATATCTCTGCATTTGGCGAAGGTTGGGGGTTATATAGTGAGTTTTTAGGCAAAGAAATAGGTTTTTATGAAACGCCCTATGATGATTTTGGCCGCTTAAGTTATGAAATGTGGCGTGCGTGTCGTCTCGTAGTGGATACAGGCATGCACGTACTAGGTTGGTCACGTCAACAAGCGCTCGATTATATGTTAGAAAACACCGCATTGTCGGAGCACAATGTGACCACTGAAATTGACCGCTATATTTCTTGGCCGGGCCAAGCATTATCATACAAATTAGGTGAAATCAAAATCAAAGCCTTACGCACTAAAGCCGAAGCTACGTTAGGTGCAGAGTTTGATCTGCGCGAGTTTCATGCTGCTATTTTGGCACATGGTTCAGTTCCATTAACGGTACTTGAACAAAATATTGAGTTATACATTCAACAGGTAAAAGGCCAATAATGAAATTTTTAGTGATCAGTATTATTTCAGCATGTTTATTCGTATCCGGTTGCAGTGAAATTAAAAAATCCCTGCACACAGTGGTCGATAAAGAGCAGCAAGTATTTCCTAAAGCGTCAGTAGGGAAAATACGACCAACATTACGGTTCCCCTCTCACAATATTGGTGAACGTAACATCTTTGTATGGATCCCTGATGGATACAGAGAAGCTGTCAAATCAGGTGTGAAATTTGCTACGTTATACATGCATGATGCCCAAATGTTATTTGATAGCAATATCACGTGGAATAACCAAGAATGGCAACTGGATGAAATTGCTCATTCGCTAATTAATAACCAAGAAACCATCCCATTTATTATTGTCGGCATCGACAATGCAGGTGATGCCTTACGTTACGTAGAATATATGCCTCAAAAGCCGTTTGAATCTCTTTCTGAGGAGTTACAAGCTGACCTCATAGCAAAGTCTAGCCCTACTGGAGAAACGGTTTACTCTGACCGTTATTTGGAGTTTTTAACCGGTGAGCTTAAACCTTATATAGACCGCAACTACGCCACCCTAAGTGAACGCGAATATACGTATGTTGGCGGCGCATCCATGGGGGGACTAATATCTTGGTATGCGGTTGCTGAATATCCGGATGTATTTGGTGGGTGTATCTGCATGTCGACGCATTTTCCTGGTGGCTATGATATGCAAGACTGGACGATATATAATGCGTTTGAAGATTACATGAAAGCTAATTTACCCGTTACTGGCTCACATCGTTTGTATTTTGATTATGGCACGCAAACGTTAGATGAAAATTATCCGCCATTCCATGACCGTCTACGTCGAACATTCGCACAACTCAATGCTGATCCTGATAATGTAAACATTATAAAATATGATGGTCATGCACATGATGAAGTATCGTGGAGTAGTCGTGTTGATGTGCCGCTGAAAAAGATGTTTAATTGATAGCATTTGCTTGCCGATAACTTCCTTAAGATTAAGGAATATTGGATAGTCAGGAGATGACATCATGCACAAAAATGGATTTACGTTGATTGAATTAATTGTCGTGGTATCAATCTTGGGAATTTTATCGATTACTGCCCTACCACGCTTTTTGGATATTTCTAATGAAGCACTAGTTACTAAGCTGAATTCTATGAAAAATAACCTAGAAAGTGCTACCTACCGCGTTTATGCAAAAGCATTACTTGCCGAAAAAATCACAGGTACACAAACCATTACCATTGATGGCGACATGATAACTATCAATTCAGGTTATCCAATTGGTAATTGGGATGGAACGGTCCGTCATATACTAAACTTCAGTCTTATCGGTAATTCAGTAAATAATTGTCCTTACGATTGGTGTGGACGGGGGAATGCTCGAACTTTGCCAGGCGGATTAACGAGTAGTAATGGTCGAGGCGTCAAAGTCACTCCCTTCGGTTATAACCATACGGATTTGTGTGGTGTTAATTACATGAACCACTACGATGGGACTTTTCCGCAGATAGAAGTACTCACTTCTGAGTGTTAAGTGATCGGAAAATAATTGGTAAAACATTTATAGAGTTGTGTTCCACTTAACACTGATGCAGATGGGAAATGCAATATCGGAATTAAATCACACGGTGCACTGATGATTTGTGTCGCATGTTCATTATCCAAATCATCAATATTTAGAACTTTGGCAATCGTATCACCTTCTTTTAATATTTCTCCTGGCTTTGCAACATACTCAACCATGCCGCCAAAATCGGTGAAAAGTGTCTTATAATCGGACAAATAAACACCTACGCGTTGAATAGAAGCCGGTTCATATTGGCTCGTATTGATCACCTTTTTTGCTTGTAAATAGGCCAAAATAGCTTGTGCATCATGATGGCCATCAACAAAATCAATCACCTCTTGGCTACCCATTTCTAATGTATAGGCTTCAACATTAAAGTCATAGTGACCTGTAAACCGATCATTTAATAGTGTTTGTAATGTCCACCAAGGACAAAAACTTGCTTCATCTAATGCACCTGCAAAGTGATTAGGGATCAAGATCACATGTGGCATTGAAAAAAGTGGTGCTTGTTGCGCTAAAAACTCAGGGATATAAATATGTCGACTTGAGACTGGCCCATTATGTAGATCTAACACTATATCTGCTTGAGATGCCATTGCTTGAAGTTTAAGATTTAATTGTTGAGCTAAACCTAACCCCCAAGGGCGTGATGACTTAGCTTTAATTTTAGCTAGCGTATGCGCTTTAAAGCGTGTTTTAATTTGCTCAATGGTGTCACTTAGTTGGACTTGATCTGCAAAATCAATAACATCTTCTTCATCATAATAATAACCCCGATTCCAATTAGTGCCATTAACAGGATCAAAGCGACCTAATGTATATTCTCCAGCCTTAATATTACTCCCAACAGGATTACAGTTGGGTACCAAAGTAATGTTTCCATTAATCCCATGCCGTTTAAGCGCTTTAATCAAATGAAAGATAACGACATTACCTTGCACTTCCGAACCATGAATAGAACTTTGAATATACACATTAGGGCCAGGCTTACCCGATGTAATAGTATAAATAGGCACGTTAAGACTACGACCGGAGGCGTTTTGCGCTACTGCCATATGAGATTTGGTGACGGTGGATAACATGTTTTTTATTTTTCTGTTTAGACGGTATCGAGATTCTTAATCATACTCTATTCTAGTGACTAGACCATGCTATTTATTTCCCTAAGAGCTTCATGACCCGTTGCGTGTATTTTTACATATCCTTTTTCGTGTACTTTTCCGTGTACTTTGAAAGGGCCTCGGTTTTCCTAAGTTTATTATTGGGTATGCTGCCATATTTATTTCAAGCATAAAAAAGGCTCACCCTGAGGTAAGCCTTTCTTCGAATAGGCGCTCCGTCCCGGCAAGGGCAATGACTACTCTCACCTAGCCAAACCCCACACGACCATCGCAACGATTATCATCTTGCTTTATTTCAAGCATAAAAAAAGGCTTACCCTGAGGTAAGCCTTTCTTCGAATAGGCGCTCCGTCCCGGCAAGGGCAATGAC
>OJHK01000080.1_pt1 | contig 89760 bp, 78 predicted proteins | sample 1595161 | NCBI WGS metagenome assembly OJHK01 (sample SAMN05416842, study PRJEB24817) | seawater metagenome | isolation source: Sea water | place: Canada:Atlantic | collected 2013-07 | reverse complement strand
CCTCTCTATTCGTCGGCAGCGTCAGATGTGTATAAGAGACAGATAGAAATAACAGGTGAAAGTCCGTCAATTTTATCCACTTCTGGACGTTCCATAGTACCAATAAATTGGCGGGCGTAGGCGCTAAAGGTTTCCATATACCTTCTTTGCCCTTCAGCATAAATAGTATTGAAAGCAAGAGAGCTCTTTCCGGAGCCACTCAGACCTGTGATGACCACTAACGAATTCCGGGGAATGCTAACGTCGATGTTTCTGAGGTTGTGTGCTTTAGCACCGTAAACTTCTATGAATTCATTCATTACTCTTTGGCTACCAAGATTTGGTACGTATTGTTTGAGTTGTTACTTAATTTAGAAGCACGAAGCCATGGGTTATACAATCGAAGTGCTTTATAAGTGGTGTTGTGATCTATCGACCAATCAACCCAATTTGGAACAGACGAATTAACGATAATGGTGTCAAAAACAGGTAATGAGTATCCTTCGCTCTTATGGTATATATAGCCATAATCATCCAAGTGTTCATGAATATGTTTTAATGCCGCCATGCGATATACATATCTACCAGTTTCACTGTTTAACCTGAGTTCGTAGTACGAATTCACGCGTTGCTCTGCTAATATTTTAGCTGTACCACCCATGCCCATATTATAGGAAGCCGCGGCCAGTGTCCAATTATTAAATTTATCATGTGCTTTATTGAGATATTCACAAGCTACTACGGTCGCTTTAACCATGTGGTAACGCTCATCTATTTCACTGTTCACCTCTAACCCATAGTCCAACGCCGTTCCTTTCATGATCTGCCAAGGCCCCGCTGCGCCTGCTGGGCTAACTATATTTTGTAGTCCACTTTCAATAAGTGCGAGATATTTGAAGTCTTCAGGAATTCCATGTTGCTTCAATATGGGTGTAATGATGGGAAACCATTTATCACTTCTTTTAAGCATGAGTAAATTATTGCTTTGCCAGTAGGTGTTTACAAGAATTTCACGGTCAAGACTTTCTTGCACATCCAGCTTGTCCAACGGCATCAATTCCCCCGCAATCTGGAGCGTTGCAGGAAGTGGAAAAGGTTTTACGGTGCTTGGCTTGACTTCTGTTGGATGTGGCAGATCAGTTTCTGCTGAGGTGAAAATGACTATTGAAGTCACTAAGCCAACTAATAGCAAGAGGGAGGTAATGTATTTAAGGCGCATATGTAAAAGGAGAATCAAACTCCACAAAGTTAGGTCCCTTTTGGTCCTTTTCACTCAAACTTGGTGAGATAACTTTCCAATCTATCTGGAGTGATTCATCTGACCAAAGAATGCTTCCTTCGTGCTCAGGACTATAGGTGTCTGTGCATTTGTAAAGAAAAACAGTGTCGTCTTCAAGTGTAGCAAACCCATGAGCGAAACCAGGTGGTATCCAAAGCATTTTTTTGTTTTCACCACTGAGTTCAACGGCATGGTGCTGTCCATAGGTTGGAGACCCTTTCCTAATGTCCACGGCGACATCTAGAACTCTTCCTCGCTGTACTCTGACAAGCTTTCCTTGCGCCTTGGGAGGTGCTTGAAAGTGCAATCCACGAACTACACCGGCACTTGAATAACTTTCGTTGTCTTGAACAAAATCTGCTTGAATACCAGCGACTTTAAATAATTCGGCACTGTAGCTCTCAAAAAAGTAGCCCCTATCGTCACCAAAAACACGAGGTTCTATTTCTAATAAGTCAAGTAAGGGTGTAGGTAGTATTTTCATATAGCCAAAAATAGCAGGATATACTATACAAGAGCAGGATCTACGTGTTCTTTAAGTAAGTAAGATATTTCTTGTCCGTGGGTTTGAAAACTGAGGTGCGCAGCGTCCTTGAGTGTCCACGTTCTATTTCCCCCATGCGTGGAATTAGGGAATACAGGATCAAATTCACCTTGAATAACGTCGATAGGACAAAGAGGAGTAGGGTGGTTCCAGCTTAATACTTGTTTTAGAACCCAACGGTAGTAACGGTCATCGAATTGTTCCATCATCTCTAATGTCAAATCAAGCTGGCTACTCGGTTTGCTATTGAGTCTAGCTAAAAAAAATATAAACTTCATGACCCTGTCCTTCGGAGCCCATCGCAGGAGGCCGGTTAAGGACAAGAGACGGAAGAATGGTCTAACAGCACTCTTATGGTGCAGTGAGCTAAGTAATACGACTCGTTGTACTTTATTTCTGCTCGCCCAGTCTTGAGCAATAATACCACCAAAATCGTAGCCTAAAATCAGATCGTTTGTAGCAATATCATGTTCGTTTAAAAGTCTATCTGAATAAGATGATATTGATTCACCATCTTTTGGATCCAACCATTCGAGAAAAGTGGCGGACCATGGAAATTTGAACGAACGAAATATTCTTGAATCGGCACCCATTCCTGGAAGTACCCATACCCGAGGCTTATGCATGACCCATGTGTTTTTCAACTACTTTAAAAACACGTCCGTGTATGTTTTTGTTCGCTGCAATAATACTGTTAGAGGCGATTGGGACATTTAACCCATCAAAATCGGTAACATATCCTCCCGCTTCACGTACTAAAATTACACCCGCTGCGACATCCCATGGGCTCAATCCATACTCGAAATAACCGTCAAATCTTCCACATGCGGTGTAGGCAAGATCAACAGCTGCTGTTCCAATACGACGTACACCTCTGGTATGCTGGTAAAAGTGTGCAAGCGTATTTTGAAAACCAGCGAGTTTCGAAAAGTTATAGTAAGGGAAGCCTGTAGCTAATAGTGTGTCCTCCAATGCTTCTGTTGAGGTAGTGGTTATAGGCCTGCCGTTTAAGAAGGCACCTCCATTTTCAAAGGCATAAAAGCATTCGTCCATTCCAACTTCGTAGACTACACCAACAATCGGCCATTTATTTTTCAGTAATGCGATAGAAACGCTATAAATGGGAAGGCCATGGATGAAATTCGTGGTACCATCTAAAGGGTCAATAACCCACGTATACTCGGAGTCAATATCTTGTTCAGTGGTCTTTTCCTCGGTAAGAAAGCCCGCTTCTGGCAATAGTGCGCTAAGCCGTGTAACCAGGAGTTTTTCAGCAGTTCGATCAACGTCACTAACTAATGCATTTAAACTCTTAGAGGTTACTTGATCTTTATTAAAAGTAGCCTGCGAAATCCGCAAATAGTTCCCTGCTTCTTTGGAAATAGCAGTAACCTTCGAAGTAATATCTTTTAAGTTGATCATATTAATTTGTTCTTAGGTAGTTTAAACGGACGGTAGATTAGATTTCAGAACATGATAAGTTAAGAAATCACATTCTTATGTGCAGCTCAAAGATTTGAAAAGTCCGTTGCGTTTTCTACGCTATCTGGTAACTCTAATGTCATTAAACCACTGTGGTCAATTTCACTCAGCTTCGCAGAAATGGTTTTATTCGCCCACTGCGGGTTCCAAAAGGTTTTCACACGAACATAGTTGTCAGTGTAACCTAGCATATATCCTTCTCGATTATCATTTTCGAAGAGAATCGTTTTGTTTTTGCCGATTTGACTTTCATAAAACGAACGCTTCTTTTTTTCGCTTAAAATCCGAAGCATTTTGTTGCGACGCTTCCGTTCAGTAATGGGTACGACACCATCCATACTCGCCGCATTTGTATTTGGACGTTCACTATAGGTGAATACGTGTAAATAACTAATTGGAAGATCATTAAGTAGATTGTAAGTATCTAAAAAGTATGCTTCAGTTTCTCCTGGAAAACCCACGATTACATCAACTCCAATGCATGAATCCGCATCTGCCGACTTTATGGCATGTACCCTTTTTATGTACAGATCGGTCATGTATCTTCTCTTCATTTTTTTCAAGACAGCATCTGAACCACTCTGCAGCGGGATATGAAAATGAGGAACGAATTTTGTCGAAATTGCTGTGAAAGAGATGATTTCATCTCTAAGTAAGTTGGGCTCAATACTTGATATACGCATGCGTGCAACATCAACATGAGCATCCAATGCTTGGACTAACTCTAAGAAGGTGTGCTCATGTCGCTTATTTCCAAATTCCCCCTTGCCATAATCTCCCACATTCACTCCCGTAAGAACTATTTCCGAGATTCCTTTTGCCGCAATTTCTTGGGCATTTTTAACCACGTTATCTAATGTGTCTGACCTAGAAATACCTCTTGCCAATGGAATAGTACAGTACGTACATTTATAATCGCAACCGTCTTGAACCTTTAAGAAGGCCCGTGTCCTATCACCAGCACTGTAGGAACTCACAAAGTTTTTAGCTTCTGAAATCTCGCAACTATGCATCACCGCTGGCCCAGTGGTTTTTTCTAAGGCACCTATAAACTCAGTGATGTTAAACTTCTCTGAGGCTCCTAGTACGAGATCTACACCAGACATTTGCATGATTTGTTCTGGTTTTAATTGGGCATAACATCCCACAATAATGATAAACCCATCGGGGTTGGCTTTAAGCGCACGTCCAACAATATTGCGACATTCGCGATCTGCATTTTCTGTAACAGAGCAGGTATTGATGACATAAACATCGGCGTGATCTGAAAACTCAGTACGAGCAAAGCCCTTGGTGATAAAGTCCTTCGCTATGGTAGAAGTCTCAGCGAAATTTAACTTGCACCCCAGTGTATGAAAGGCAACAGATTTATTGGAGGTCATAATAAATTGACTTCAGCCTCAAGTAATACCTCAAACTGCCGATGAATATCAGCAATGATTTTTTTAGAAAGATCTAATATTTGTGTTCCAGTGGCCTCGCCGTAGTTCACAAGAACGAGTGCTTGTTTTTTGTGTACACCAGCATCACCCTCTCTAAATCCTTTCCAGCCAGCTTTTTCGATGAGCCATCCAGCGCTTATTTTCTTGCCGTCTACAGCTTCGTAACAAGGTAGGTCAGGGTACTTACTCAATAGCTTTTGTGCAAGTTCAACGTCGACAATTGGATTCTTAAAGAACGATCCGCTGTTACCTAGTTTCGCGGGATCGGGAAGTTTACTTTCACGGATTGTGATAATGGCATTACTTATTTGTTTTGGGGTGGGCTCAGTAATACCAAAATGGGCTAATTCATTTTGAATAGCCCCATAATCAACTTTAAGGTTATGGTTGCGTTTCGTTAGTTTCAATGTAACCCAGGTAATGATTGCGTTTTGCTTCCATGCTCCTTTGAATATACTATCTCTATACCCAAATTGAACCTCGTCTAAAGGGAGGTTAAAATGAGTTTTATCTTTCAAATTAACGCCTTCACAACTCACAAAGACATCCTTCAACTCTACTCCATAAGCTCCAATATTTTGAACAGGAGCAGTACCGCAATTTCCAGGTATCAAGCTTAAATTTTCTAAACCAGCCCAACCCTGAGATAACGTCCATAACACCGCTTCATGCCAGTTTTCTCCGGCACCTAATTTCACATGCACTACATCTTCGTCCTCAAAGACTACCTGGCGCCCGCGGATATCTATTTTTAGCACATCTCCTTCAAGGTCCTTCGTGAGCAGCATATTTGAACCACCACCCAGAACCAGGTAAGGTGCGCCATAATGTTTGATGTAATCAAGTACCTCATCAGTACTCTGCGCCCAAATTAGACGCTCAGCTTTCTGGTCTATACCAAATGTATTGAGCTGCTTTAGACTTTGATTAATCTGGACAATCACTAGCGTTTAGTTTTTTATCTGGTTGTATGAGGGTAGACGAGTAGGGCTTGGCGGAGTATTTCTACACAGTCTTTCAATGCCGTGGTATTTAGTACATAGGCCAATCTTGCTTGAGTAGTTCCTAATTCATCCTTTGCATAAAAACCCGCTGCCGGAGCCATCATCACAGTTTTGCTGTTGTGATCAAAATCACTCAGAAGCCACTGACAAAAATGTTCTGTACTTTCCACAGGGAATGAGGCCACAGCATAAAATGCTCCTTTAGGTTTGGGGCAAAAGACGCCGTCAATGCTATTTAAACCATCTACAAGTACATTCCGTCTTGCGACATACTCTTCGTTTATTTCGTCAAAGTAGGATTGAGGTGTATTTAATACCGCTTCACTAGCAATTTGCGCGTAGGTAGGCGGGGAGAGTCGAGCTTGTGCAAATTTCATGGCTGCCGCCATAAAATCTTTATTCTTACTTACCAAGCAGCCAATTCGTGCTCCACACATACTGTATCGTTTTGAGAAGCTGTCGACAACAATAGCATGCTGCTCCAATCCTTCCAAACTAAGAATACTGTGGTGTAGATGGCCATCATAGGTAAATTCGCGATAAACCTCATCAGCAATGAGAAAAAGATCATACTTGATAACGATGTCTCTGAGTTGCTCGAGTTCCTGCTTGCTATATAAGTATCCCGTAGGATTTCCAGGATTACAAATTAGTATTCCTTTTGTCTTTTTTGTAATTGCTGCTTCAAACGCCGCTACTGGTGGGAGGGCAAATCCATTTTCAATATGCGCTTCAACCGGTACGACCTTCACGCTGTTGGCCGTAGCAAATCCATTATAGTTGGCATAAAAAGGCTCTGGAATAATAATTTCGTCACCCGCATCCATGGCAGATCCGAAAGCGAAAAGCAACGCTTCAGATCCTCCTGTAGTTACAATGACTTCGTCAATAGAAATGGGTAGTTTTTTATCCGCATAATAACGCACTAAGCCTTCCCTTAATGACTTGAATCCAGCGCTGTGACTGTATGCTAGAATTGGGATATTAGCCTCCTTTATAGCACGCTGTGCGCTTATTGGAGTTTCAATATCTGGTTGGCCTATGTTTAGATAATAGACACTTTTCCCACTGTTCTCTGCCTGCTCTGCGAAAGGTATTAATTTCCGAATGGGGCTCGAAGGCATGCGTTGGCCTTTGGAGGATATTTTTGGCATATGCTGATAGGTTAAAATAAAAAAGCCCCATAAAAATACGGGGCTTTTCCTTAGAGATGCTTAATTTTCTTAACAGTTATTTAGCAATGACACTACCACCTTCTTTCGTGGGTGTACTTTTCTGAACCTCAGGATTCATTACCTGGCCTTTTATGGTCAAAACAACAGTCTTATTCGTCGCATTTGACTGAACGGTTACTGTTTTATGAAAGTTACCTAGGCGATTGGTGTCATATTTCACAGTAATTTCTCCTGCAGTCCCAGGAGCGATTGGCTCACGGGTCCATTTAGGAGTCGTACATCCACATGACGCACGTACGGAGTTTAAGACTAGTGGCTCAGTTCCTTCGTTTTTAAATTTAAAAACGCGCGAACCATTGCCACCTTTCTCAATTTTACCATAGTTAATCACTTTCTGCTCAAAATTAATTTGCGCGCCGTCAGTCGGTTGTTCTTGAGCTTGCGCTGCAAATCCAAATAAAGCTACTACTAGGGTTAGGACTACTTTTTTCATCGTTGTTATAATTTTTCTATTATCAAATGTAATCCGAAGTTGGACTTATTCAAAGGAAAATAACAATCTCTTAGGTAATGAGTTCTTTGGATGCGTTAGGGCTTGTATTTTTGTGAAACATTATAAGAGTACAATCATGCGAGAAATAGGAAAATATACTCCAGGCGAGATAGAATCAAAGTGGTATCAACGTTGGTTAGATGCAAAGCATTTTCATGCTGAGGTTAACGAAAAAGAACCTTACACCATTGTAATTCCGCCACCTAATGTCACTGGAGTTCTTCACATGGGACATATGCTGAATAATACCATTCAGGATGTACTAATTCGCCGTGCTCGTATGTTAGGTCTCAACGCCTGTTGGGTACCCGGTACAGACCACGCATCTATTGCCACTGAGGCGAAAGTAGTACGAAGACTTAGGGAACAGGGTATAAAAAAGTCTGATTTATCCAGAGATGAATTCCTGAAACACGCCTGGGACTGGACGGATGAATATGGAGGTAAAATTCTGAAGCAGTTGCGACGGATTGGTGCATCTTGTGATTGGGATCGCACTGCTTTCACATTAGATGAAGACCGATCAAAGCAGGTCATTGACGTCTTTATTGACCTTCATCAAAAGGGAATGATTTACCGTGGTTTACGCATGGTAAATTGGGATCCAGTTGCTTTGACAGCGGTTTCTGATGAAGAGGTTATTCACAAAGAAGAAAACAGCAGAATGTACTATATGTCCTACCAAATAGAGGGTAGTGATGAGTTATTACAGGTAGCGACCACAAGACCGGAGACTATATTCGGAGATTCGGCCGTTTGTGTTAATCCGGATGATGACCGGTATAAACATTTGCACGGAAAACGTGTCTTGGTGCCCTTAGTTGGTCGTAGTGTCCCCATCATTACAGATGATTATGTGGATATAGAATTTGGAACTGGGGCATTAAAAGTAACACCTGCCCATGATCAAAATGACAACATGTTAGGCGAAAAACATGGGCTTGAGGTGATAGATATTTTTGACCAGCATGCTTCTTTAAATGAGCATGGTGGTGTATTTAGTGGTCTTGATAGGTTTGAGGCAAGAAAAAGGGTCGTCAAGGCTCTTGAAGACGAAGGATTACTGATAGAAACAAAGGATTTAAGAAATAAGGTTGGTCGTAGTGAACGTACGGACGCGGTTATTGAGCCAAGATTGTCCATGCAGTGGTTTTTAAAAATGGCAGATTTAGCCCAGCCGGCCATTGATGGTGTAAAGAAAAAAGACGTTACTCTTCATCCGCCACATGCTGAGAAAACATATCTACACTGGATGGAAAACATCAAGGATTGGTGTGTTTCACGTCAGTTGTGGTGGGGACATAGAATCCCGGCATGGTATGACGACAAGGGTGGTGTGACTGTTTGTAGGACAAAAGAAGAAGCCATAGCTGCCTTAGGTACCACTGAAGTTCTACAGGACGAGGATGTTATGGATACCTGGTTCAGTTCCTGGTTATGGCCTTACAGTGTCTTCTCTGGTAACCAAGAAGAAGAAGAGTATTTCTATCCTACAAATACGCTGGTTACCGGTCAGGATATTATTTTCTTTTGGGTAGCACGCATGGTTATGGCGGGTTATGAATTTAAAGGAAAGCGTCCATTTAAAGATGTGTATTTCACAGGAATGGTACGCGATAAAAAACGTCGTAAGATGTCTAAGTCTTTAGGCAATAGTCCTGATCCACTTGATCTAATAGATAAATATGGAGCAGATGGAGTACGCGTTGGAATGTTGATGACTGCTCCTGCTGGAAATGATTTACTCTTTGAGGAAGACCTCTGTACCCAGGGTTCGTTTTTCGCTAACAAGGTGTGGAATGCTTATCGATTAGTCGGAATGTGGGAAGCAGGCGCACAAGACCTATCAAAATCTGAAGAGCTATCCATTAATTGGATGAAAAACCGTATTGCCGAATCCTTAGTCCAACTGAACAATAGTTTTGATAAGTTCAGGTTGTCAGAAGCATTGATGACCACCTATAAACTAGTGTGGGATGACTTCTGTTCTTGGTATCTAGAGATGCTCAAGCCGGCCTATGGAGATAAAATTTCACTCGCAGCTTTAGACGAGACCAAGGCCATCTTTAATACACTTCTCGAAATCATGCATCCGTTCATGCCTTTTATTACGGAAGAGTTGTGGCAAAGTTTGGCGGTAAGGGCGCAAGACGAGACTATTAATTTTGCGCCATGGCCCGTTAAAGAGATTACAGATTCACAAATACTTAAGGACTTCACCCTCTTTACAGAAGTAGTGACAGGGATTAGAACGGTTCGTAATGAAAATGGAATTGCTCCTAAGGAAGTACTGCACGTAGAAATCGCTCATGGATCTGCTCATTCTAGCGTCTTTGATGCTTTGATCATGAAACTCGCTAATGTGGGTTCAATTAACCCCGTAAATGAAGTTCAAAAATCTGCTTTTAGCTTTGTTGCCGGAGGAGTCAATTACACTATTCCTGCAGATGCGTTTGTAGATGTTGAGGAGGAAATTGTGAAACTCGAACAGGAGCTTGATTACACTAGAGGTTTTTTGAAATCAGTAGATAAAAAGTTGAGTAATGAGAGATTCGTAGCAGGTGCTCCTGAAGCAGTGGTTGCCTCTGAGCTCAAAAAGAAAACAGATGCCGAAGGAAAAATACAAATCATTACCGATCGGTTGATCGCATTGAAAGAATCCTAAGGCCTCATTATTTCTAGAATTCACCTCTCGCTGTATCCACGGTGGGAGGTTTTTTTTGTTCTCTTGTAATTACCTGAATAACGCGTTATAAATCACATAAGACAGCACACTTACCATATGCGGTTATTTATCGATAAAGCGGAAAGTGTGAAAAGGAATGAGCAAGTCTTAGAGTTTAACGGTTCGTCGTCCATACCTGCCACATGCGTCCTACCGGAACTTTTTGCAACTCAGAATGTAATTTTCTTGAAGCAGGTCGAGGATTCGATTCTTCAGCAAATGCAACTAATGTTTTGGTTGCCTCAGGTCCAAGTCCTGGTAGATTTTGTGGAGTATATTTTTGGTCTAATTTTTTTAAGGCATCAAGCGCTGCGTAAATGTTCCCACGCGTTCGTTCAACTTCCATCAGCTTTAACGCTGCACTGGTATTTCTTGGACTCATCTCGAGCACTTTAGAATATAAAATGGAAGCTCCCGCTATGTCTCCTTGAATACGTTTTATTTGTGCCAATTGATTCAAGCTGAGCATGTGATTAGGATGAATTTCAAGTGCTCTTTCAAAGGCTTTAGTCCCACTTAAAAGTGCTTTTTTACTAGGCTTTGGACCACCTGATGTGAGAACAGCCAGCCCCTGGAAATACGCCATAGGATTGTTGTAAATATCCATCTCGAAAAAAGTCCCTTCGGCCTTCTCACTGAAAACCTGCATTTGTCTGGTATTTCGCGACATATAACCGTCTAGAGCTTGTTTAGCACTCTTTTCCCCGGCTATTCGAGCACTACCCACCGTAATGGTAAATAGAAAGGCCAAACCTGCCAATCCTACCATTAAAATTTTCGGAAGTTTTATAAATGGTTTTTGTCTTGACGCCGCATATCCTAATGCGATACCCAGTGGCAAAAGCATGGAGGGTCTTTCGAGGGGAAATTCAGCGAACCCGTATACAGTAAAGGCTACTAAGGTAAGCCCCATGTAAATGTTTCCTTCTTTTCGAATACTAATGACAAAGCCCGCCACGACTAATACAATAAAAAAACCTACGCCGATGCCCGTTTCACTTAATAGCCACAACACATCGTTGTGCGGTCGAAGAATAGTGGTGGTCCCGTTCATGACACTTTCATTGGTTCCTTTTAGTCCAGTTTCCGGATAAAAAACTTTCCATTGGCCGGCACCAACTCCAGTTATTGGATTATCTAAGTACATTTCGCTGGCTGCATTCCAGTAGTGCATCCGAGTTTGTATTGTGCTACTGTTGAATATTTTTTCACTTCCACCAGCTAGTATAGCTGTAGTAACGCCAACTAGAAAAATACCGATTGCAATAAAGCTCTTCTTACTCGCGATTTTTTGTCCACGCATGTTGAAGTAGATCAAAGCGACAACTCCCATCATTATACCTGCAAACCATACACCTCTGGTTCGTAGCAACAGAATGCTTAGTAGACCTAAAGCAATGACTATTCTTTGCAGCCAAACCATGAATGGTTCGTTTGACTTGGCCATCATACTGAATGGGAGAAGCATGAGAACGCTGGCAGCGGCATAATTCTTATGCGTAAATAATGGCCCCGTCGCTAGATATATATTATTTTGTTTGTAAGCATCTAGAAGCGCTGGAAACAAGCTCAAGGTGGCTATTCCAAGTGCTAGTTGACTCCCTAGCGAAAGCGCAAGAACACCCTCTTTTTCTCGACTTTTAAATAGTTGACGACTTAAAAGGATGAGTCCGAATAACAACGAAATTCTCGCGACATGTGCAATGAGTTCGCTTTGGGCAGGTACACTGTAAAATTTAGTTAAGGGCCACAGTAGAAGTCCTAGACACAGTGCTCCAATTCCCGTTATACTGCCCTCAAATGACTTGAAGTTCATGACAATGATACCAAGGCCTGCGATTGCAATCACAGTCATTCTTTGCCAAAGACCTAGGTCCATAGTTGCAGAATTAACAGCCAGAATGGCAATAATGGGAAGGTAGAATAAAGGAGACTTGAGTGCCTGCATAATTTGCGCTTTGGTTCAAAGGTAGCAAAAGGAATCATTGAGCTATTCTATCCTATCTTTGAAGAACCTAATACATCACAGAAAAATGGAAAACCCAAGCCCATACGTGCCTAAAAATAAAGTACGGATTGTAACCGCGGCATCATTATTTGATGGACATGACGCTGCTATAAATATCATGCGTAGAATCATTCAAAGCACTGGTTGTGAGGTGATTCATCTAGGTCATGATCGATCAGTTGAAGAGGTTGTGAATACAGCTATTCAAGAAGATGCTAATGCCATAGCAATGACCAGCTATCAAGGTGGTCATTTGGAGTATTTTAAATACATGTATGATCTCTTACAAGAAAAAGGGGCGGGACATATCCGTATTTTTGGTGGTGGTGGTGGTACTATCCTTCCAGAAGAGATCCAAGAACTGCATGCCTACGGTATAACCAAGATATACCATCCCGATGATGGAAGAAGAATGGGATTACAGGGTATGATTAATGACCTCGTAGCTCAGAGTGATTATCTTGTTGGGGCTGAGTTACCCGGTTCTATAGACGAATTAAAAACTGCACAGAACCCAACCATTGCACGTTGGATTTCTGCTGCTGAGAATTGTGGTGAAAAACACAGCGCAGCACTTATAGAACTCGCTCAACTCGCTGATCAAATAAAAACACCTATTCTTGGGATTACAGGTACTGGAGGATCCGGTAAAAGCTCTATGGTAGATGAGTTGGTTCGTAGATTCACGATGGACTTTTCCGATAAGAGGTTGGCTGTTGTCTCCGTGGACCCTTCTAAGCGCAAAACTGGGGGTGCGCTGTTAGGTGATCGTATAAGAATGAACTCGATCAAACATGGCAATGTCTTCATGCGTTCACTAGCGACTCGTCAAAGTAACTTAGCATTAAGTGCGCACGTTCAAAAGGCATTAGATATTTTAAAGATTGCAGGGTTTGATTTAATTATCCTTGAGACTTCAGGTATAGGACAATCAGATACAGAGATTTTAGACCACAGTGACGCGTCCTTGTATGTAATGACTCCAGAATACGGTGCTGCGACGCAGCTTGAGAAAATTGACATGCTTGACTTTGCGGATCTAATCGCATTGAATAAGTTCGATAAGCGCGGTGCATTAGATGCCTTGCGTGACGTGAAAAAGCAATACCAGCGCAACCATAATCTGTGGGATACCAAAACGGATTTGATGCCTGTGTTCGGTACGATAGCGAGTCAATTCAATGATCCAGGTACAAACAGCCTATACAAGGCCATTATTGAAAAACTCAATGAAAAAACTACTGCAGATCTTGACAGTAGTTTCGAGGTTACTGGAGAGATGAGCGAAAAAGTGTTTATCATCCCGCCGAATAGAACACGATATTTAAGTGAGATTTCAGAAAGTCACCGTATTGATAAGGAGCGTATCGCCCAGCAGGTAGAGGTCGCTGATAAACTCTACGCTTTGCACAGGAGCATGGAGACTTTGGAAGATGAAGAATTGGTAGCTCAGCTACAGTTGTCTTTTGATCGAATTAAAATGGATTTCAATCCCCACAACTGGGAAAAAATACAGCAATGGGAAGCTACTAAAAAGCGGTATAAAGATCCTATATATTCTTTTAACGTGCGCGGTAAGGAGATCCAGATTGAGACACATTCAGAGAGTTTGTCACACAGTCAAATCCCAAAGGTTGCACTCCCGAAATACAAAAGTTGGGGCGAAGTTCTTCGATGGTTACTCACCGAGAATGTTCCTGGCGAATTTCCCTACACTGCCGGAATCTATCCGTTTAAACGAGAAGGGGAAGATCCGTCTAGAATGTTTGCAGGGGAGGGTGGTCCTGAGCGCACCAATAAGCGCTTTCACTATGTTTCTTTAGGGCTTCCAGCCAAACGTCTGTCAACGGCATTTGACTCCGTTACGTTATACGGGAACGACCCTGATCGAAGACCTGATATTTATGGGAAAATCGGTAATGCTGGGGTAAGTATTTGTTGTTTAGACGATGCTAAAAAACTGTATTCAGGTTTTAGACTAACCTCTCCATTAACGTCTGTATCGATGACCATTAACGGTCCTGCACCTATGCTGCTCGCCTATTTTATGAATGCGGCAATTGATCAGGAATGTGAACTATATATTAAGGAGCATAAATTAGAGCATAAGGTAGAATCAATCCTGAAATCATCGTTTGATGACAAGGGGCTGGAACGTCCTAATTATCAGGATAAATTACCAGAAGGTAATGATGGATTAGGCCTGATGCTTTTAGGTCTTACTGGAGATCAAGTATTAGATCACCAGGCGTATGAAAAGATAAAAACTCGAACGTTGAAATCAGTTCGTGGAACTGTTCAGGCTGATATTTTGAAAGAAGATCAAGCACAGAACACGTGTATTTTCTCTACTGAATTTGCACTTAGGTTGATGGGCGATGTTCAGTCGTATTTCATAGACCTGCAGGTTCGTAATTTTTACAGTGTCTCGATCTCTGGTTACCATATTGCCGAGGCGGGAGCAAACCCTATTACGCAATTGGCATTTACCTTAGCTAATGGCTTTACTTATGTGGAGTATTATCTAAGTAGAGGTATGGATATCAATAAATTCGCACCTAACCTGAGCTTTTTCTTTAGTAATGGAATAGACCCTGAATATGCGGTTATTGGTCGCGTGGCTCGAAGAATATGGGCACATGCGATGAAGAATAAATATGGTGCAGATGCGCGTTCGCAAATGTTGAAATACCATATTCAAACTTCAGGCCGAAGCTTACACGCCCAGGAGATTGATTTTAATGACATTCGTACCTCGTTACAAGCTTTGTATGCTATTTATGACAATTGTAATTCACTTCATACTAATGCTTACGATGAGGCAATCACGACGCCTACAGAGGAAAGTGTGCGACGTGCAATGGCTATTCAGTTGATCATCAATAAGGAATTAGGATTGACCAAAAATGAAAACCCAATTCAAGGGTCTTTTATTATCGAGGAGTTAACAGAATTAGTTGAAGAAGCCGTCTTACTAGAATTCGATCGGATTACAGAAAGAGGCGGTGTACTGGGGGCTATGGAAACCATGTACCAAAGAGGGAAAATACAAGAGGAAAGTTTGTATTATGAAACACTGAAGCATACTGGAGAATTTCCAATTATCGGTGTAAATACATTTTTAAATAAAAATGGTTCACCAACGATTACTCCAGATGAGGTCATACGTGCTACGGTTGTAGAAAAAGAGTATCAAATAACGATGCTCGATGCATTGCACAATAGTAAGTCTGAACGCTCAGAAGGTATGTTAATCGCCCTGAAAGAGGCGGCAGTTAAAAACGACAACATTTTTGAAATAATGATGGAGGCTTCGAAGTATTGTTCCCTTGGACAAATTACCGATGCCTTATTCTCAGTAGGTGGTCAATATAGAAGAAACATGTAATGAAAATACTCTCTTTCAATGTTAATGGGGTTCGTGCTTGTGCAGGAAAAACACTCCTCCAAGATCTCAACACCTTAGACTGTGATGTAGTTTGTCTTCAAGAGACAAAAGCTACGCCTGAGCAAGTTGCAGAGGCACTATCTGGGCTAACGGGTTATCACCTGTATGCATACAGTGCGGAGAAGAAGGGATATAGTGGCACAGCTATTCTGTCTAAGGAACTCCCACTGTCCGTTAAAATGGGGCTGGGTATCGGAGAACACGATAATGAGGGCAGGGTAATTACTGCTGAATTTCAAGATTACTTTGTGGTTACCGCATATGTTCCTAATGCGAGCAGTGGTTTAAAGCGTCTTGATTACAGAACTAAGGGTTGGGATGTGGCCTTTTTAGCATTTATAAAAAATCTAGAACGCTCAAAACCTGTAGTTGTATGTGGAGACTTAAATGTTGCTCATCAGCCAATTGATCTTAAAAACCCAAAGCCAAATTATAATAAAACTCCGGGCTATACTCAGCTTGAAATAGATGGCCTAACAACAATGCTAAATAGCGGTTTAGTAGATACTTACCGTCATTTATATCCCACTACCGTAAAGTACAGTTGGTGGAGTTACAGAGGAGGTTCCAGGGAACGGAATGTAGGTTGGAGACTTGATTATTTCTTGGTGAGCGAGTCACTTATGGTGAAGGTCAAGAATAGTGAGATTTTAAATGATGTATTAGGCAGTGACCATTGCCCAGTATTACTAAGTCTGTGATTTAGTCGTTCAGGGGTTTAAAGTCTAAGAGCATCTTCCCTGCTTGCCTTATCTCACGGTTAATTACATGGAATCTTTCGGCATGTTGTTCTGCAGGTAATAATGAGATGACTTCAACTTGTAGTGCGGCGGCAGTGAGGTGGTTATTCACATCATGCATAAGTTTCTGATACTGTTTTAAATCCATATTATCAGGTATTTCGGTTAGCGTAAAATGCTCATTGACCTAGAGAGGTCATTAATGCGTATTGTATACACTCCGTTGGGAACGGTTTTAATAGATAATTCTACGGAACCTTGATTTACAGTTAGAACTCTTGACAGTGCAAGCACCCCATTGGTTTCAAATATTTGTACGCTTGCGACATTCAATTCTGGTTGAAAACCATCTATTCTTATGAGGTCTTGACTTGGGTTGGGATATATTCTTATTTGACTCTCTGATGCGCCCTCTATACCCAAACCGTATTTGGCTTTACCAATTCGATAAAACCCACTAAGCAACTGTGGGGTAAAAGTCAAATTACCGACTCCAAAGTTTCCTACGGTTTGATTCGTTACATTACCTAAGGCAATGCCTGCACTAGGGAGCTCGCCGGTTTTGAAATAACATAGGGTTAGTGAGTCTCCAGAAATATTTGCTAGATCGTAGTCAAGTCCCCCTTGATTTTGGTTTTTATTGTATTTGATCGTTACTTCAAAAGGTAGGGTCGTGGATGTTCCCAATGGAGGGTTATGACTTCCTTCGTACCCAATAAAGTATACATGATTAGATCCAATTTCACCGGAGGCGCTGTACATACCTTCAGTGCGATGGTGCCATACATAGAACCTTCCATTGAGGTTATTTGGATTTCCCGTTGGAGTGATTTTTACCCCCGTGTTCACTAAGGTTTTAGTACCTGTTAATTCCGACCATTCAAATGAATCATAGACTGAGGCTCCTAAGGACTCTGCACTGTCATTCACGCTCAACCAATCAGCACCGCTTTGAAGATCTTGTGTTCCTTGGTAATTAGCAGGGAAATCACCAGAATACCCTAAAAAAACTTTACCCTGTTGGCCTGAATTATAGCTGTGTTTATAAAGCCATATTGGAGTCGATTTCCCTTGTGCAGATGCCCCGTTGGGTACATTGCTTTGAATTCGATGTAATCTAATAGGCTGTTGTCCAGATGTAAATGAATTTTTTTTATGCGGAATGATGCTGTGGTATCCTGGCGTGTAAATCCAATCCAACCAAAACTCAGTTAAGTTTATTCCGGTTGCAGTCTCTAACGTTTGCTTGAAACTATCCACATCATAGTTGCCATACGTCCGTAACGCAATAAGCTGTCTCATTCCATGAGAAAATAGCGAATCTCCAAGATATTCTCTTAAGTTATGTGCTACCATAGCGCCTTTTTGATAGGTGTGCATACCGTAAGTTTGATCCTGATTGACGCCACTTAACGCAAGATGACCTCCATCACTTAAAGCAGCCTGCTTTAATACGACGCCTTGATTTTTTTGTACGGTGTTGACATATTTCGATCGACCATAGATTTTTTCCTCATAAAAGTGTGACCCAAACTCAGCGAACCCTTCGTTAATCCACATGTCTTGTGCCGTTGAGGTGGTGATTGCATTACCAAACCACATATGGGCGAGCTCATGTGCGATGATATCTTCTCCGTTGAGGTTGATATTTGCCAATGTTCGCGGTAAGTGAATCATTCCCGCATGCTCCATAGCACCGGTGATGGTAAGTGCATAACCCACCTTTTCGAATGGGTACGGACCAAACTCATTAACAAAAGCATCGAAGATGTCATTCAGATGAATAAACCCTGCACTCATATTAGCGGTGTCTTGAGCTCTGCCATAAATTTCAAAAGGTATACCTCCATGCGTCCAACTCTGTCTGTGGTAGTCAGAAACTGCTACACTTACGAGGTACGAGGGTAGTGGCGCCTGGCCTTTCCAATGCCATACTAAATCTCCTGTAATGAGTGTATCTACGTTACTTAGTATTCCGTTACTCACACCAACCTTACTACTTGAGGTGATAATATTCATTTCTTCAAGAACGCATTTTTCAATAAAATTGTCAAAGCAGGGAAAAACACTTCGTCCGTAAACATGCGGATTCGCAGCGAAACCAACACCTAAGTTATAGTCGTAGGCGCCGTCATGATGCATGCCGCCCCATCCACTGGCGTCTTCTGTTGTGTTCCCATGATAGTAAATGGTCCAATTCAATGAATCTCCAGCTAGCGCAGTATCTGAAACGATGAGATGCTCACCGGACTGGTTGAACAATAATGGCCCATACATGGAAACCACACTATCCACTGTAAATCCAAGGAGGTCGAAGCGCAGTTGAGTGAAATTTATAGTAACACCTATTTGATATTCCGCTTTTCCGATGAGCTGAGCGTTGCCGAACCCTCTTGTATCTATATCAAGCTTTAAAGATTGAAGATCGGCGGTATCTGACCTTGAGTTATAGTCAATAGGTGTGGTCGATTGGTAAACAGGTGCAAACTTGTTGTTTTGACAATTGAACTGTCCACTAACAGCAAGGTTAGCCAGTATTAGTACAGCAAGTAAGACTTGTCTCATCATTCCCTAGGCTTTTCTTTGACGTACCGCCTCATAAAGCAGCACACCTGTAGCTACACTTACGTTTAAAGAATTGATTTGCCCGGACATTGGAATTAAGGCTTGGGCGTCAGAAAGCTGAATTAAACTCTTGTGAACACCAGTTTCTTCATTTCCCATGATTAACATACATCCCTCCATAAATGGAGCTGCATACATGTCCGTCTCTGATTTCTCAGTAGCAGCTATTACTTTTAACCCTAAGCTTTGTGCTAAAAATAAGGCATCCTTCATATGGGCGACTTTACACACTGGCACTTCAAGTAGCGCACCCGTTGAGGTTCTAATCGCATCAGCACTTACTGGTGCGCTGTCGTTCTTCGGAATCACAATAGCATCAACCCCGCAGCAGTCAGCTGTCCGCGCGATAGCGCCAAAATTTCTCACATCGGTAATTCGGTCAAGTGCTAAAATTAAGGGTATCCTTCCTTGTTCCTGTGCAGCAACTACGATTCCCTCTAAGTCGAAAAAATCAATAGGGCTCAGGTAGGCAACAGCACCTTGATGATTCCCTCTGGTAACTCTGTCGAGTTTTTCTATCGGAACATATTTAGGCTCAATGCCAGCATCTCTTAGTGTACCTTCAAGTTGAGCGAATAAAGATCCACTAAGTCCTTTTTGAAGGAATACTTTTTCAATGGTCTGGTTGTCTTGAACTGCCTGAAGAATAGGACGTAGTCCGTAGATAAGTTGATCGTTTGCCATGTTTACTGTTCTGAGGATTTATCCTCAATTTTTTTATCTGAATATTCACCTAGATCTGCACGATCTACTAATCTATTGTCTAATTCTTTTTTAGTCTTACTTCCCAACTTTTTTAGTCTTTCAACTTGTGAAATCAGGTTGCCTCTACCTTCTACCATTTTATTCATGGTGTCTTGGTAAGTATTTTGTGCTGTTTTGAATTGCTGGCCTAATCGTGTGAGGTCTTCACTAAGTCCAACAAATTTATCGTAAAGTTTTCCTCCAGCCTCTGCAATTTCGATCACATTTTTGGTCTGTTTCTCTTGGCGCCAAGCCATAGCGATCGTCTTTAGTGTCGCCAGCAAGGTAGAAGTGGAAACTAAGATTATTTTTCGCGAAAAGGCATACTCATATAAACCTCCATCAAACTTTGTGGCCTCCATAAAGGCAGCTTCGATTGGAATAAATAATAAAACAAACTCGGGAGTATCACCTCCATAAAGTTGTGGGTAATCTTTTTCACCCAGCCCCTTAATATGGTTTTGAATACTAACCACCAGTGCCTTCATGCTGGATTGAGCAAATTCATCATTCTCGGCATTGACATGATTGTCCCATGACACAAGGCTTACCTTAGAATCAATGATGATTTTTTTATTTTCGGGCAATTGAATAATTACATCAGGCTGAAGCCTTCTCCCATCTGACGTAGTTTCACTGTTTTGAACGAAGTACTCTTTATCTTTTCCTAGGCCACTCATTTCTAGTGCACGCTCTAGGACAAATTCCCCCCAGTTGCCCTGTTTCTTGGTATCTCCTCTCAAAGCCTTAGCCAATCCACTCGCTTCCGCAGATAGTTGTGAATTCATATTTTGAAGCGTTTGAATATTAGCCATCAAGGCACTTGTATTTTTGAGCTCCTCTTTATGACTTTCCTTCACAGTACTCTCAAAGTCGGATAGCTTTTGTTTAAAAGGAGCTAAAAGTTTTTCTAAAGATTCTGAATTGGTCGCTTTAAACTGGGTTGATTTCTCTTCAAGTACTTGACTGGCTAGAACCTTAAACTCATTAGTCATTTGCTCTTTCGCTTCAGCAGCTTCTTTTTTTTGAGCCTCAAAAGTATTTTTTTGATGAAGTAATTTTTCTTGGGTAGCTGATAATTCAGCGCTTAGTGAGCTATGGTTTTTAGCACTCTGTATTTGAACGTTCTTGAGCTCTTCTTCAGATTTACGAAGTGCATCTTCGGTCTTCTCCAGTTTTATTTTCGAGTCCTCCAATTGACTTTGGATCCAACCGGGCAGTTCATTAACGTTAAAGCCTGTCGGTTTACTTTTTGATGTCCTGTTTTGACGAAGCAGAAAAAAAGCGACTAGCGCGATGTTTAAAACCAAAAAATAGATCCATGGATCACTCATGTAAGTTGTTGTTTATCAGTTTAAAACAAGGTTTTTTGTTCGTAAGTGGGCAGTGCCCAATGTACGACTTCTAGGCCTCTTTTTTTACGTTCTGCGTTAAATCTTGAGAAAGGCTTCGACCCGTAAAACCCTCTGTATACACTCAGGGGCGAGGGGTGGGGGGTATTTATGAGAATTGGATGTTTGATGTCAAGTTCCATGATCACTTTTTCAGCTAACCTTAGTGCAGGCATGCCAAAACAAATAAATCCTGCATCTGGCTGATGTTCTAGAACAAATTTTATTGAATTTAAGGTGAATTCCTCCCAGCCCTTTTTCGCATGTGAACCAGGCCTTGACTCTTCGACCGTTAGTACCGTATTGAGTAAAAGCACACCATTTTTAGCCCAATTACTCAGGTCACCGTTCATTGGATCATGTTCGCTTAAATCATCACAATATTCCTTGAATATATTCTTTAATGAAGGCGGTATTTTACTTTGCGGAGATACGCTAAAGGAAAGTCCGTTGGCCTGTCCAGCCCCGTGATAAGGATCTTGGCCTACTAGAATACATTTCACATTTGTTGGCCTACAATGTGCATAGGCACTTAAGATTGAATCCACCTTGGGATAGATGTTTTTGTTGGCGTATTCAGTCGTTAAAAAGTCCTCCAGATCTCTTAGATACGACTTGTTTTGCTCTCCTTTGAAAAACTCATTCCAAGATTTAGGCACTATTGTGGAAAGGAATGTGCTCATTGAGTAAGAAGTTTGGTCTACGAACGTTATTTTTACAATTCGCAATTTAAGTAAAACGCAAGTTTTAAACTATGAAAAAGGTAATATCCATTGCGGTTGTGATCGTTGCAACCTTAGCACTCACTTCTTGTGGCACGGCTGAAAAATGTCCATCTTATTCTCATGTTGAGCTTCCTGCGCAACAGGGATAAGAACCAGGAGTCCAGAGTTGGACTTCCTTTTGTATACCCGCAATCCTTTGAGGAATTCGCGGGTATTCTTGGTTATAAAGGGACTACTTTCATTTACAAACATAGCACCAGGTGCAGTGTTAGTTTATTCGCTATGAAACGACTCTTAACAGTGGATGCGGAAGAAGGGGAACAATGGGTGTATATAGATGTTATAAACCAAAGAGCTCTTTCCTTAGCCTTGGCGGAGGATTTAAACGTGCAACACCAAAGTCCACAGTTGTTAGCGATTAAAGAAGGACGTGTTCACGCACACGCTTCTCATCAAGACGTGAACGAGGATACAATTGACATTTGGCGCAAAAGCTTGGCTCAAGCGTGAACAAGAAACTGTTTTTAAGGTTTTAGAAATATGGTAGATCAACCCGACGTAAAAATTAAACAAGGAGCAACGCAGCGCGTAAAAAAACCGAAATGGTTGCGCGTGAAGTTGCCAACAGGGGAGAATTATAAAAATGTCCGTGGTTTAGTAGATAAATACAAGCTTCATACTATTTGTGAATCTGGTCACTGTCCAAACATGGGCGAGTGCTGGGGTGCCGGTACCGCGACATTCATGATTTTAGGAAATATATGTACGCGCTCTTGTGGTTTCTGTAATGTAGCTACTGGCCGCCCTCTATCTGTAGATTGGGAAGAACCAGAAAAGGTTGCCCGGAGTGTTAAGCTCATGAAAATCAAACACGCAGTGCTCACCTCTGTGGACAGAGATGATTTGGCAGATGGTGGATCAATTATATGGAAGGAAACGGTCCATGCTATCAGAAGATTATCGCCAAATACGACCATGGAGACTTTGATACCTGACTTTAAGGGTGAGTTACATAATGTGGACAGAATTATAGAAGCGAACCCAGAAATAGTGAGTCACAATATTGAAACTGTTCGTCGACTCACAAGAAAAGTAAGAATTCAGGCTCAATTTGACCGATCATTATCGGTGCTTAAGTATTTGAAAGAAAAAGGCATTCGGAGAACAAAAAGTGGCATCATGCTGGGCTTGGGTGAAACGGAAGAAGAGGTCTTAGACGCAATGAAGGACCTGCGTAAAGCAGATGTTGATGTACTAACCATAGGACAATATCTACAGCCTACATCTAAGCATCTTCCTGTTGTTGAGTTTATTACGCCTGAAGTGTTTGATAGATTAAAAGAAATTGGATTAAAAATGGGCTTTATTTATGTGGAAAGTGGACCGTTAGTTCGCAGTTCGTATCATGCAGAAAAGCACTTGGTATAATGGGGTTTAGGCCTTATTTTTATAAAATAAGAAACAGAGTTACTTAACTACACATGAAAAAAGGAATACAATTCGCCATTTTAGGCACTCTTTTTACTGCTGCCGTATTATTACTGACTCCATCAGTAGAGTCAGTTTATCAGCCAAGAATTCAAAACGAGCAAGGTGCCGCTGGTGCCGCTGCTTATTTACATGAATTACGTGCCAATCAAGTTACTGGTGATGTCAGTCAGGAAGATATATTAAGCGCCATTGAGAGCTTGAAGTATGCACCTGAAAGTTCCTTAGGCCTTTCTTGGGCTGAACGTGGACCAGATAACCGAGGTGGTAGAACAAGAGGTTTAGCCATAAACCCTACTACTCCTTCAGAAATGTATGCTGGTTCTGTCAGTGGAGGATTATACTTTAGCAACACTTCAGGTCTGAGTTGGACCGAGGTTAATCCTGAGCAAGAAAATCTTGCCGTAATGTCCGTGGCATACTCTGTTAACGGAGATGTATACTATAGTACAGGTGAGGGGCTTTACAATACTTGGACGACTGGTTATGGTGCGTCTACATCATCTGGGTTCCCTGGTGCTGGTGTTTTTAAGAAAGGTGCTAATGAGACTGAATTTAGTCAATTGTCGGCTACAGCAGGTTTCACATCAATCGGTGTGATCGTTACAGATCCATCTGATAATGATGTGCTTTATATGGCTACGAGTGCGGGTGTTCGTCGATCAAAGAATGCAGGAACTACATGGGATAATCCTATCACAGGTATAGGTTCTAATGGAACTTGTTGGGATGTTAATATAGACGCAGGTGGTAATATTTGGGCAACGCTAGGGGGTAGAATAATCAAATCTACAGATGGATTTGACTCTTGGGTGGAGATCAGTAAAGCTAGCGCGAATTCAACAAGTCTGCCGCGCAGTGGTGGACGAGTGATGTTTGCATCTGCTAGAAATGATGCAGATTATGTTTATGCCGTATTTATTACATCATCTAGTGCGTTAGGTGGAGTTTATCGCACTACGGATGGTGGCGATACTTGGTCTAAAATAGGCCAAAAATCAACTTATTTTGATCCTTTTTGTTCTTCTCAATGTCAAGGGAAGTATGATTTAGCAATTGGAGTTGACGCCGCAAATAAAAACAGAATCATTGTCGGCGGTATTACCGTTTGGGAATGGGAACAAGGACAAGGTTGGAATCAGGTAAATGGATTTGGCCCCTTTAATATACATTCTGATAATCATGATGTAGTTTGGCATCCAACGAACAGTATGAAAGTCTATATCGTAAATGACGGTGGTATTTATTTCTCTAATAATGCTGGAAATACATGGCAAACGCTCAATAAAAACTATGTAACAACGCAATTCTATAACATTGGTATCTCTGCGGATCGTCATGTAATAGGAGGAACCCAGGATAATGGAAGTTTCGTTATGGACGGCTCGGGTAACACACCCAATACTGGACGTAGTTTAGGCGGCGTAGATGGTTTTTCAGGTGATGGTGGTTACTCTACCATTTCTTGGCTAGTACCTAAAATTTATTTCACGGAATATCAACAAGGAAGAATAGGAAGAAGCGAGAATAAGGGTCAATCATTTAGTTCATTTTGGGACACGCGTTCTGCGGATGGAATTGGTTCATGGATGACCCCTTTCTACTTGCATGAAAATAGCAACGATGTATTGAGCTCAGATTCAGTACAGTTCAAAGTAATTGAAGCCATACGATCCTTAGGTTTTGCGAATGCCGGTCAAGATACCTTTACCGCAAACATCAAACCTATTCAAGAGAGTGCCTTGATGAATGCCTCCTCGTTTAGAGTATCCAGTGGAACGTTATTGATCACTTCTGATGCTAATGGAAATCTCAGTGGAGATGGTGTAGGGTCTTTTGATGCTGCAACGGGTGACTTTACGGTGGTATTTAATAATTCACCGGCAGTAGAAATTATAGCTAAGGTCGATGTGAGTTATGCGAATGGTTCAGAATTGGTTTTAGGTTCTAATACAAATGGCCTTCCTTTCAAGTATACGCTCTCCAATGGATTAAACATGGGCGACAGTGTCATCGTACAGGATCCTGTAAGCAGTATGTTCATTGTAGGTTTTAGTGGCTCAGTTTGGATGACTCGTGGAGCCTTAGATTTTAGTACAACTCCGGTTTGGTATAAACTAGCAAATATTAATGGTACAGCACAAGCTGTCGAGGTGAGTGCTGATGGAAACTATGCATGGATAGGGACGGAGAGTGGTAGAATTTACCGTATTGCCGGACTTTCAAATGCACGCTCGTACGCTTCTGCTGATCTTGATAGTGGTCAAGTTGATGTTCAAGTGGACTTGATTCAAACTGTTGCAGGCCGTAGGGTGACCAGTATCTCTGTTGATCCTAATGATAATGACCGTGTGTTATTTACTTTAGGTAATTATGGGAACCAGAATTTTGTTTACTATAGCTCTAATGCAACTTCATCTTCTGCAAACTTTATTTCTAAAGATGGTAATCTAGGTAACTTCCCGGTTTACTCTTCTACGTTTGATAAGGGTGAAAGCGCGAACGTGATCATAGGAACTGAATTCGGAATTTTCTCGACTGATAATATGAATGTAACAAGTCCTTCTTGGAGTACCGATAATTCAGGTCTAGCGAGAGTGCCTGTATTTACTCTAAAACAATACAGAACGAACAAGAGTAGCACAAACGATATGGATGTAAAAGAAGGAGATATATTTGCGGGCACCTTTGGCCGTGGTACCTTCCAAACGACTAGTCTAATGACCTCACGTCCAATTAGTGTGCAAGAGCATAGTGGATTAGATGGTGCTGTTCAGGGAATGAAACTTTTCCCTAATCCAGCTGTAGATTTTACTACCATGGAATTAGACTTAGCTCAAGGGAATTATACCGCTGAAGTTGTAGATCTGAACGGTCGTACAATTCAAACAACTTCCATTTACGCCGACGCTTCTGGTCGTCAAGAATTTAAATTGAATGTCACAGGTCTTAGCAATGGTCTATACATCATAGGAATTCAAGGTAAATCAGATTCATATTCAAGATTAATGATCGCTCATTAATTCAACACAATAAACAAGAAAGGCTCCGCTATAGCGGAGCCTTTCTTGTTTATTGTCATCTGATTTTGTAACTGACGTAGTACATTATAACCATGAATATTGAATTTTTGAAATACCCTATTGGCAAGTCATCTATCGACTCGGATGCAGGTGAAGAGCGAATAGAAAGTAGTATTGCCGTTTTAGGTCGAATGCCAAACCAACTCATGGCTTTTGCTAAAGGGATGTCCACTGAGCAATGGGATGAGCCATATCGAGATGGAGGATGGACTCCTAGACAATTGGTACACCATATGGCAGATTCCCATATGAATGGATTTAACAGACAGAGATTGGCAGTTACAGCGATCACTACTCCTGAGGTCCCCGGTTATTCACAAGATACCTATGCCTTGTTACCTGATTATACTACAGACCCTTTCCTTAGTGTGATACTACTGGCAAGTCTCCATGAAAGATGGGTGAGTTTTTTAAATGGAATAACACCTGCAGGGTGGGAGAAAAGCTATTTCCATATGGAGGAAAAGCGTGAATATACTATGAAAGAAAGCGTGCAGATGTATGCATGGCATGGACAACATCACTTGGCGCACATTAGGTTAGTTCTAGACAGAGCAGAAACATCTAAATAGAGTCTTATACTCTGAATCGATCACAGTTTTAATGCTTTAATGGATGTTGCTCTTTGCGTAATTATACCGTTCGTTACTTTGAAATAAACTGGGAGCTCACGTATACCTAAAGATTCGATGATGGTACTTCTAGATCCTCCTAAATCACTTAAATGTGTTTTTCCTTCTAATCCATCCGTAACAATTGCTTCGTACCACTCCCCTAAAGGACTACGCTGTTGTGGAAGGCCGTCTATGGAAAGAAAGACCCAATCGTTGATATTATTTGATTTAACATATCCTTTCAGCTCCGTTCTACAAGGTGTGCACCATGAGGCCCAGATGGCAATCACATGATTGTCAAGACTCATCTTTGGAATATTAGTCAATGTTCCTTGGGGCGTCTCTAAAGTCAGCTCAGGGAAAGGATGGCCAGGAATGAACTTATCTGCCGCTTTTTCGACACGTAATGTGAATTGATAGGTTTCCTCAAATTCAGTTATCCAAAGTCTGAAGGCAGCTACGTCTGCACTTCCTAGGTAGGAAGAATCTAGTACGTCTGCCATGTTGCTCAACGCATCTCTATCCACCATATAGTCGATCACAGGCTTGTTACCAATTCTATGATAAATGGCCATTAGATTCGATAATAGCGCTGGTGCTTTTATAATACTGTCAATAATACGACCACGATAGGCATCCGCATAAGTAAAGAAGGCACTATCTAACTCGTTTAAACCATGGAATGTACTACTATCGATGTAGGTTTCTTTAATAACGTCTAAACTGTCTACAAACCTTAGAAGGTCAAGCTGCATTTTACGTTGAGAGGCAAGCCAATTATTTTCCTTGTTGCCACTGATGTAACCTTCACGGTTAATGTAAAGGTCTTTTGTTTGTGGTCCTACTATGGCGTGAACAACAGGCAGCTCACCTTCAATTGGAATGAAGCTTATCATTCTCATGGTATCGAAAGCAATTTCAAAAATATCGTTACCAGATATCTCGAGCGTGTCTACAGTGTTAAATGTTCCGTCAGATTGACGCATTTGAACCGTATAACTACCCCGCTCAATGGAGTCAAAGTGAATAAGAGTTTTCGCCTGTTTCGTACAAGAATTCAGGATTAGTAAAACTGTGAAAAGCCCAAATTGAAAGGTTAGATTACGCATCTAGTTTACTCCTTAATAAGGCACTTGCTTTTTTAGGATCGGCACTGCCCTGGCTGTATTTCATGACTTCACCCATGAATAGTCCAATCAACCCCTTTTTTCCTTCTTGATATTCTGTTATTTTATCTGGATAAGCGGCTAATGCTTGATCTACCCATTGAGACAACTGATCTGCATCGCCTTGTTGCAACCAGCCATTTCCTTCGCATAGTAATTTAGGGTTAGCGTCAGGCTCAATTAAAAGGGCAGGGAAAAGCTTTTGATTTGCCGTTGTCGTAGAGATTTGACCCTCATCTACAAGAGCAATAACGGTTGCAAGCTGAGTGGGTGTTACCGGGAAAAGGGCAATATCCATACTTTGTTCGTTCATCCAACTTTTAATTGGACCAATCATCATGTTTGTCGCTGCCTTATAATTGGTAGTATGCGTAATCATCTGCTCAAAAAACAAAGCAAACTCCTTGTTGTCAGTTAAGACAAAGGCATCGTATTCGCTTAGTCCAAGTTCTTGAGTATATTTTTTAAATAGCTCGTAGGGGAGCAGCGGCATTTGCTCTCGGACATTATTTACGTAGCTCTCAGGAATTATAACAGGCACAAGGTCTGGCTCAGGAAAGTAGCGATAGTCATGTGCGTCTTCTTTTGTTCTTAAGCCAATAGTTTTGTTCTTTGCTGCGTCGTAAGTACGTGTCTGCTGTTGAACACTCTCACCAGCCTCTATCATATCTATCTGACGAATGACCTCATAATCAATTGCCTTCTGAACGTTACGGAAGGAATTCATATTCTTTACTTCTACTTTAGTACCAAACTTTTCAACTCCCTTTTTTCGGACTGATATATTCAGGTCACAACGAAGTGATCCTTCCTCCATGTTGCCATCTGAGATGTCTAAGTAACGTACTAGTTTTCTGATCTCACTGAGATAACTGTACGCTTCTTCACCATTTTTGATTTCCGGTTCAGAGACCATTTCGAGCAATGGTATACCCGCACGATTCAGGTCAACTAGAGTGTTGAATGGGTCAATATCATGTATGCTTTTCCCTGAATCCTCTTCCATATGGATTCTGGTTAGGTTGATGTTCTTATCAGTGCCCTCTGCAGTTTTAATACGAATGAAACCACCGGTGCAAATTGGTGTGGTATCCTGGGTGATTTGATAGCCCTTAGGTAAATCTGCATAAAAGTAATTCTTACGCGCAAACTCATTCCGTTCTCTTATATCACAGTCACAAGCGATCCCTAATTTAACGGCATAATTGACCACGTCTTTATTGAACATTGGCAATGTACCTGGGTGTCCCAGACTAATAGGGCTTACTTGTGAGTTGGGTGACGCACCATATGAGGTAGCATCACCACAATAGGCCTTGCTTTTTGTGCTTAACTGAACGTGAACTTCGAGGCCAATTACTGGTTCGTAAGTATCGTAAATACTAGACATAGCGTGATGATTAGTCGGCTAATTTACGCTTTTCGACTTGATTTTTTAAGTCGATTATTAGAGACATATTCAATCCTTTTTACCATTGCTTCAAGCAGGAGTTGGTTGTCAGCGTTTATGGCAGGTTCTATATCCCAAACACTTAATGTTATAGGAGAGTTTGAATGGGAAATAAGCGTCTCAATTTTAGAAGCGTCTTTCGTGGTGCAATGTACATGATGGTTGTAAGCGGAACTTCTTTTCTCAATGATTTTCAGGTCTTTAGCGTTGTATTTATAGTGGTCGTTATAACCTATCATATCGATACGGGTTTCACCTATTTCGTGTTTAAGATCCTCTGAAAAAGCGTCGTTATTTGCTAATCCACATATCACGAGTCCTGGAAGACGTGATCCTCGGATTAATCTGATTTTTAATTTAAAATGAAATAAGTCGGGTTCCATGGTATATCCATCTGGTAAAGTATTCCCGAGCACCACAATAGCGTCAAATTTCGAATGAGGTATCTGCCTTAATCTACCGGAGGGTAATAATGTATCCTTCCAAAAAGGAGAATGGCTTTTTGTGCAAACGACTTTAAAATCAGTGTTTAACGGGTAGTGTTGTAACCCATCATCCAAAACCAGTACAGGTTTTTTTAATTGATGCGTAGCACAGTAATGGGCTGCGAGTGCGCATGCCTTTATTCGATCTTTTCCGATGACTACAGGAAAGAATTGCGAATGAAATTTAGCTTCGTCACCCACGGACGCTGTGGTGTGTTCACTATGTACAACAGTTGCAACCTTGTTAAGCCTGCCTTTATAGCCTCTACTTACGATAACCGGTGAATAGCCCACGCTAGACAGCGCCATGGCAGTCCATTGAGTCATGGGTGTTTTTCCTGTTCCACCTGCTTGGAAATTACCGATGCAAATTGAAGGAACTAGGGTAGACGTTGTTGTTTTCCCACGCCATAACTGATCAAGTTGCTGTATCGCAAAATAAACAGATTGAAGTGGCCACGTAAACCGACCCATGTAACTCCTTCTATTTGAATCTATCCGGATCACTTCACCAGGCCGACCTCGCGCAAAAGTTCCTCTTGCTTGTTGATATCAGTTGGATTTATCCAAGTAGCACCCGTAAAACGTTTGAAATAGGTCATCTGTCTTTTTGCATATCTACGGCTGAATTGTTGGATCAGTTCAGTGGTGCGGTTAATGTCATACTCGCCTTTGAAATAGGGCCACCATTCTCTATATCCTACAGTTTGAAGCGCAGGTAGTTCCTGATGTTCTGCTAAGCCTCGAGCTTCATCCTCAAGCCCTAGGGCAATCATATTATGTACGCGTTCGTTGATTCGACTATATAATTGTTCTCTATCCATTTCAAGTACCCAATTCACGATGTTAAACGGGCGCTCTTTAGGAGTGTGGTGTAACTGTTCACTATAGGTTTTCCCAGATGCATAGATTACTTCAAGGGCACGAATTACTCTACGAGAGTTTCGGGCGTCTACTTTCGCTGCATGTTTTGGATCTTTTTCACGAAGTTCTTTCATCAATTCCCATAGGCCTTCCGTTTCTGCACGTGCCTCTAATTCTGCTTTGATAGTGGCATCTGTTGGTAATGGATCTAAACCATGAAGTAAAGCGTCAATATACATTCCGGATCCACCGACGGCAATAACTACGTCATGCTCTTTAAAAAGCTCCTCTAACTTATCTAGGGCGAATCGTTCAAACTGCCCAGCTGTTGTTGATTCTTTTACACTACGATCAGCTAAAAAGTAATGGGGCACTCTAGCCAGTTCTTCTTTAGTAGGTGGTGCTGAACCTATGGCCAGCTCAGTGTAACATTGACGACTGTCAGTAGAGATGATAGGACAATTAAAATGGGCTGCCCAATGAAGCGCTGTTGCTGTCTTTCCTACTGCTGTAGGTCCACAGATGTTCAATAAAGTTTTTGTCATTTGGTTAAAGTTGAGTACCGCAGTTAGAACAAAATTTGTCCTCAACTGTGAGACCGTGGTTGCAAGAAGTACAAAGTATAGAATCAGTCTTTGCAGTACTGTTGGTGGTTAAATCTACGGTAACTATGCCTGTGGGAACTGCAATAATGGCGTATCCTAAAATCATAATAACAGAAGCTAATAATTGGCCTATCACCGTTGACGGCGCAATATCGCCATAACCAACGGTAGTTAGTGTTACAATGGCCCAATATATACTTAATGGGATAGAAGTAAATCCATTTTCTGGCCCTTCAATAGCATACATGAAGGTTCCCATGATTATACACAGCAATACCACAGTGAACAGAAATACGCCAATCTTCCTGCTAGAACGAACGAGACTTTGAAGGAGTAAATTACTTTCAAGTAAGAAACGACTGAGTTTAAGTACACGGAAAATACGCAGGAGTCTGAGTGAGCGAATGATAGTAAACGTTGCTGAGCCTGGAAGCAGAACACTTAAATAAAATGGCAGTATAGAGAGTAGATCAATCACGCCATAGAATGACTGTGTATAGGATTTAGTCGAAGGACTAGACCAGAGCCTCAGTAAATATTCAACGGTGAAGATTAAGGTTGTCGTAATTTCAATCATCCAAAATATTTTCAAGTACCCGGGGACTTGAAAACTGGGTATACTCTCGAGCATAATACTAAATACACTCAACCCGATAACGACGAATAATGCGATGTCAAAAGCCTTGCCAGCCCTAGTATTGGCTTCAAAAATGATGCTGTAAATGGAATTGCGCAGCGTAGATCTAGTCATATGTGGATTAAAGTACGTAAATTTAAGAGGAACACCTGCACTGCCATGACTGCTTTACCAAAAGACATTTCAAGATTACAAACTGCGCTACTCTGCTTTGATAAGGGAGAGGTGTTGCATACGTTAGATGAGATGTCTCAGCGTGCTGAAGCTATTCATAAGGCGACCTACTTGGGGAACCTTAAGCATAAAAAAGTGTCGATATTATTCTCTGCTCAGAGTGAACTTTTTGTGGTAAACACCACTATTTGGTTACATTACAATGGGGAAATATTCCTGAAAGATGATGTGAGGGTACCTGTAGAAAGAGTATTAGCTATCTATTTTTATCAATAGTAATCTTCACCACTTTGCGCGTCTTCATCATTTTCTTCTTCTTCGGGTAAAGCACCAGAATCTAATTCGTCCAAACCATATAGCGCAGTAAGCTCCGCTTCAGACATTGCGGTAGGATCTGTCACTACAGGATTTACTTGAGTAGGTTCCTTCTTGGGTAGCTCTCCCACACTTGATAGAATTACAAAATCTTCAAATCCTTCTTCTTCGTCTTCTTTGGTCTTTTCTACGTAGAAGATATTCATGTCTAAAAAATTATAGACATAAAGTCCATGGGAGGTAGTCTTAAAGAAATCGTTAACGGTGACGGTTTCCATGCTTGAATCATCGTCATTCATTGCAAACATTGGAAGTTCTTCCCCTTGATCCCATGACGAGGTACTGTAGAAAAAACTCCCCATTTCCCCGGATTCGAGTCCGAAACAAGTAAATAGTTGTTCATGCAGCGCACGCATGGTAGCGCCTCCCTTGATACGTACTTCTTTTAAGATTGTTTCTTCTGTATCAGCAATTACCCTTAGAAATATTTCCATAATTATATATTCAGTCCTAGTTTCTTTGCAGCAGCATCCATTTTTTGAATTGCAGCATCTTTCTCATTTGGAATTTCGCCTTCCAAAATGGCCTCTTTTATTATCTCTTTAAGCTGCCCAATTGCTCTGCCCGGGCTAATACTGTAGCGTTTCATGATCTCTTCACCGCTGATCGGTGGTTGGAAGTTTCTGAGATGATCTCGCTCTTCGACTTCTTTGAACTTACTACGTACCACCTTGAAGTTGCTCAAGTATCGACGTTTTTTGCGGTCATTTTTAGTAGTTAAATCTGCCTCACACAAGAGCATCAAATCTTCAACGTCATCACCCGCATCAAATAATAACCTGCGTACGGCGCTGTCTGTAACATCTTGATCTACTAACGAAGCAGGTCTTGAGCTCATTTGCACCATTTTTATCACATATTTCATACGAGCATCCGTAGGTAGATGCAAACGCTTGAAGATTTTAGACACCATCTTTCCCCCAAGAAATTCATGCCCCCTAAAGGTCCAACCATGTGGTTTAATGAACTTTTTAGTTTTTGGCTTCCCTATATCATGCAGTAAGGCAGCCCAACGTAACCAAAGTTTTGATGAAGTCATAGATAAGTTATCTACCACTTCTAGGGTATGGTAGAAGTTGTCTTTATGAAGGTGTCCTTCGATTTCTTCTACACCCTGTAACGCCTGTATTTCTGGCAGAATATGGGGTAATATACCGGTAGTGTATAATAATCCTAGTCCATAGCTTGGCTTACTTACTTCCATGATTTTGTTCAATTCTTGACTGACTCTTTCTGGCGCAACAATACTTACTCTATCTGCGAGCTTTCGAATGCTCATAAGAGAGGTGCTGTCAATCTTGAAGTTTAACTGCGCCGCAAATCGGACAGCTCTCATCATCCTTAGCGGATCGTCGTCAAAAGTTTTATCTGGGTTTAGCGGAGTACGAAGCAGCTTTTTTGCTAGATCACCAATGCCGTCAAAAGGATCTATTAATTCACCCCAAAGACCGTCGTTAAGGCTAATGGCCATAGCATTTATCGTGAAGTCCCTTCTGTTTTGATCGTCTGTCAAAGTCCCGTCTTCAACAATGGGATTCCGGCTGTCTCTCTGATAACTCTCCTTACGGGCACCTACGAACTCAAGGTCTACACCTTTATGGTTCATATGAGCGGTCCCAAAACTCTTGAAGACACTCAGTTTTGGTTTCGGGGAGAGTTTTTTTTGTACTGCTTTGGCCAATTCAATTCCACTGCCTACAGTGACAAAATCCAAATCCATTTTAATTGGACGGCCTAAAAACTTGTCTCTTACAAACCCACCTACCACATAACATGGCATGCCTAATTCATCTGCCGTACGTCCTACAGTCGAGAAAACCTCTCTATCCAAAAAGTCAGCATATGTAGTCATTAGGAGAGGGTTGAAGGAGATTTAGCAAAGTAGATACCAGTTAATAACAGGATGATTAGCAGTAGGTATAAAACAATGTTTATTCTTTTTATTTTAGAAAGCCAAAAATCTTCTTTCTGATTACCCGTAAGGATAATAGGGTAAAGCAGTGGGAATAAGAGTATGCTTTCATTCCACCACCGCTTGTCATTTTTATGATTAAAGGTGCGTTTGTAATAGTCTACCCAATGCCCCGGATTCTTTTTGTTTTTTACCCGCAGGTACTGAAAATGTAGTGCCCATTTATAGCTGTAAACGGCGATAAGCAACCCAGCGGTAAGTAAAAACTGTAAGGTATTTCCGGTACTCATTTATGCGCGAAGTTTTTTGATTTCATCGTAGCGCCATTTAACAGCGCGGAACATCCAAAGGCTATATTCTAAGCCTAATGCTCCGTCAAAAATACCGCCTTTTAGCACGTAGTGCTTGAAAAATCTATAGGAAGGTTTAATTAAACTATGCCAAGCTGTTACTTTTCCTGTTTTGGAATCATAGTCCAGAGCTTGTCGTTTAGCATATTGTTGAAACTTATTATGCCAATGCTCTGAACTCTTATAAGTGTAATGGAGAATAGAGCCCTCAATTAATAAGGCTTGATTGCGTACTTTCTCATGAACCATTAGTTCGTTAAACAGCACTCCGGAGGGTAACAATCGCGTTATAAGATCTCTTTGTAAGCCACTGAAGTTCATTTTCTTGCCTTTGAAATAATGAACCCGTTTGAATGCTCTAGGCATTTGATCTGTTTCTGTGACGTTTCGCTTGAAGTGCTGGAGAGAATAGACTAATTCATCAGTAAGAACCTCATCGCAATCAATAACTAAAATCCAGTTGTATTGACACTTTCGCAATCCCCAATTTCTTTGGTTCCCCCAATTATCTAGCGGCTTATGAAAGACTGTTGCTCCGTGATTTTCCGCAATCTTCACTGTGCTATCTGTTGATCCTGAGTCAATTAATATAATTTCGTCCGCTACAGCTTCGACACTCGCTAAAGATTTTGCGATGATATCGGCTTCATTGTAACTGAGGTATAGGATGGAGAGTTTAGTGGGCATCAGACCGCTACATTATGAGTTCTTAAGGCATCATTTAACGAAGTTTTCTTATCAGTGCTTTCTTTGCGTTTACCTATGATTAGTGCGCAAGGCACTTGGAAAATACCAGCGGGAAATTGCTTCGGAATAGTCCCGGGAATGACAACGCTTCTCGATGGAATACGTCCTTTAAATTCTATTGGTTTATCACCACTCACATCAATAATTTTGGTCGATGCAGTGAGCACAACATTTGCACCTAAAACAGCCTCTTTTTCAATATAAACACCTTCTACCACGATACATCGAGAACCAATGAAACAGTTGTCTTCAATAACAACTGGAGCGGCTTGTAACGGTTCTAATACTCCACCGATTCCTACACCGCCACTCAGGTGAACATTCTTTCCGATCTGTGCGCATGAACCTACTGTGGTCCAAGTGTCCACCATAGTACCCGAATCTACGTAAGCTCCAATATTGATGTAAGATGGCATCATAACCACTCCTGGTGCTATAAAACTTCCATGCCTTGCCACGGCATGAGGAACTACACGCACTCCTTTTTCCGCATAATTGCGTTTGAGAGGGATTTTATCATGAAACTCAAACGGTCCAACTTCGATGGTTTCCATTTGCTGTATTGGGAAATAAAGAACGACGGCTTTTTTAACCCATTCGTTTACGTGCCATGCACCATCTTTGGGTTCAGCGACCCTTATTGTGCCGGCATCTAAAGCATTTACGACTTGGCGTATAGCGTTTTGAATTTCTTTTTCTTGGAGTAATTCACGGTTACTCCAAGCTTGTTCTATAGTGCGTTGTAATTCTTGCATGTCTTAATTCTCTATATACAAACTTACGGCTTTCGTTAGCTTAGGCTACCTTTGTGATATGGCTAAAATTGTTTCACTTGATATCGGAGGGAAAAGAACAGGAATGGCGGAAACTGATCCCATGCAAATGATGGCATTCCCCTTAAAGACTGTTCTTACCCAGCATTTACTGGAGGAATTAGCAACCTATATTTCAGCAGAGCATCCTGAGGTTATAGTGATTGGTAATCCAGACGGTCTAGGTGGCGTGTCCACGGATAGTAGTAAGTTGGTTTCTTCGTGGGAGTCTAAAATCAAATCAAAATGGCCGTCAATTAGTGTGGTGAAAGTAGATGAGACCTATTCTTCTCAATTGGCTTCAAAGATTTTGTATGAGGGAGGTATGAGAAAGTCAAAAAGACGAGAAAAGGGCGCTGTGGATAAAGTTGCCGCTTCAATTATTTTGGAACGTTATTTAGAGCAGCGATAACTATCTTTGTCTTCATATTTTACCCTCATGATTCTACCTATAGTTGCATACGGCGACCCAGTATTAACAAAAGTCGCTGAAGAGATAGATCAGGATTACCCTGGTCTGAAGCCTCTGATCTCAAATATGTACGAGACCATGTACAATGCCCAGGGTGTTGGACTAGCAGCACCTCAGATCGCGAGGAGTATACGCCTTTTTATAGTGGATGCCAGTCCTTTTGCAGATGAGGAAGAAGAAGATTTCGAGTTATTAAAAGGCTTTAAGAAGACTTTTATTAACCCGATAATTATTGAGGAATCAGGCGATGAGTGGGAAATGGAAGAAGGTTGCTTAAGTATTCCGGATGTACGGGAGATGGTATATCGCCCAGAGCAAGTAGTGATTGAATACTACACGGAGGATTGGAAACTCGTCGAAGAAACATACACGGGATTAGCCGCTCGCGTTATTCAGCATGAATATGATCATATAGAGGGGGTGCTTTTCACAGAGTACGTCAAGCCTCTTCGCAAACGACTCATCAAGGGGAGGTTGGGGTCTATAGAACGCGGCGATATTACAGTCGAATACCCAATGAAATTCCCGAAACGTCGATGAGGTGGATCTTTTTATGGAGTCTTTTCATAGTGTCATGTGCAAATGGCGAAACTAAAGAAGTTGATGTTGTTTCGATAGAAATCACGGATAAGTTGGGTCAAGATTCCACGCTATATTTTTTAGATAAGATAGACAACGGTAAGGCGACGCTGGAAGAACTAGATCGAGCCAGGCCTTACTTTATTCAAAGTGATAGCCTGATAAAAACCGAAGCTAAATATTTGATGCAGGCTGGTTTGGTTCTTATGTCAGGGGACAACGGACCACTGTATGGCTTGAACTATTTGATTTTTTTAACTAAAAAATTTCCGATGCATAAGTTTGCCCCTGAGGCGTTGATGCAATTGGCCTTATACTTTGACACAACGCTAGGAGACAAGGAGCGATCAACGGCTTTTTTACAGTCGTTGATGGATCGATATCCAAAGCATGAATTGGTGCCTAGTGCAAAATCTTTACTAGAATTAAACCAATCTAGTGAGCAACAAGAATTAGAAACTGTAAAAACTTGGTTAAATAATCAATAATGGAATTAAGAACTGTATTATCTATCACAGGGAAGCCTGGACTATTCAAATTAATTGCACACCGTAAGAACGGAGTGGTTGTAGAAAGCTTGTTGGATGGAGCTCGCGTTTCTATTCCTGCCAATGCTAATGTGAGCTCTTTGGGAGACATCGCCATATACACCTATGAGGAAGAGGTTCCTTTAAAGGATGTGTTTAAGGCAATTTCCGCTGTTACAGAGGGCAAGGAGGCCTTATCACACAAGAGCTCTAAATCTGATTTAGAAGACTTTTTCGGTGAGGTGTTGCCTAAATTTGATCAAGAACGTGTGTATGCAAGTGATATTAAAAAGGTAATTCAGTGGTTCAATATCATTGTTAAAAACAATCTTTTATCCATCCTAGATGCCGAGGACACCCCAGAAGATGATTCAATAGCTCCTCAAGAAGCCGTTGCTAAATAAGGCCATTATGAATTCACGTCAAGATAAACTCGAGGCTTTTGGTAGATTATTGGACATCATGGATAAGCTGCGCGCAGAATGTCCTTGGGACCAAAAACAAACCTTTGAGAGTTTGCGACATTTGACGGTAGAGGAAACTTACGAGCTAGCGGACGCTATTGAAGAGGGCGACCTGGAAGAGGTAAAAAAGGAGTTGGGAGACCTGATGCTACATCTGGTCTTTTATAGTAAAATGGGTAGCGAGAGCGGCGCGTTTGACGTAGCGGATGTATTGCATAGCGTTAGTGAGAAGCTCATTCATAGACATCCACATATTTATGGCGACGTAGAGGCTTCCACTGAACAGGAGGTTAAGGCGAATTGGGAAGCGATAAAACTGAAAGAAAAGGGTACATCGAGCGTGCTACAAGGCGTGCCAAAAGGCTTACCATCACTCGTGAAAGCCATCAGAATTGGAGATAAGGCACGAGGCGCTGGCTTTGATTGGGAAGACCCAGCAGATGTCTGGTTGAAAATTAAAGAGGAAATTTCTGAATTTGAAGAGGCTCAAAAATCTGGTAATCAGCATGATACTGAAGGTGAGTTAGGTGATTTACTGTTTTCAATAGTCAATTTTGCTCGTTTGAACGATTTAGATCCAGAATTGGCTCTAGAACGGACCAATAAGAAGTTTATTTTTAGATTTAAATATTTAGAAAAAAAAGCTTTAGAATCTGGTAAGTTATTGACAGACATGACGTTAGACGAGATGGATGTATATTGGAATGAGGCAAAAACGCTTTAATTCTATAATTTCAAGATTTAAATTCTCATTAAACGTTATTAAAACTAAGGCGTTAAGTTTTGTAAACACATTGAAAATGTGTACTTTACATACATGAAAACTCTATATTTAGTACGTCATTCAAAAAGTTCTTGGTCTATTGATGGAATTTCGGATAGGGATCGTCCTTTAAAAGGAAGAGGTATCCGGGATGCGCACATAGTGAGCGAGGTTGTTAGCCGTAGTCTTGAAAGTAACTCTTCGGTGAAGTTGTATTCCTCCCCTGCAAATAGGGCAGTACATACAGCTCTGATTTTCGCCGAAAAGTTTAATATTAACGCTTCTCAGTTAGCTATTAAAGAATCCCTTTATGATTGTAACATTCATGAATTACTGTCGTGCGTGAAGAGCGGTTCTGATACTGCAGATATAGCATTTTACTTTGCTCATAATCCAACCATCACTGAGTTTGTGAATACAATGACCAACGCTCAAATCAGTAATATACCTACAACTGGATTGGTAAGCATACGTTTTGATGTTGATCATTGGGTGGAAATCCAACCGGATGGCGAACTTATCCAATTTGAATATCCTCAAAGACTTAAATAATTCCATGCAATACAAACCTCAATTTTATAATAGAGATATCAGCTGGTTACAGTTCAACGAAAGAGTGCTCCAAGAAGCGGAAGACCAAAACGTTCCGTTGATTGAGAGGATGCGATTTTTAGGTATTCATTCTAACAATATGGATGAGTTTTTCCGTGTACGGTACTCTTTTATAAGAAGATTGAAATTGTCTGGTGATGAGGATTTGGACAATTACTTTGAGGGATATAATGCGGGCGAACTATTGAGTAAACTCAGTGAAATCGTTACCAATCAGCAACGTAGATCGCAACAGATTTACAACCGTTTAGAAAAGGAGTTGCGGGTCCATGGGATTGAAATAATTAATGAGACTGAACTTACGGCTAAGCAATCTGAATTTGTTAAGCACTTTTATAAGGATGTTGTGGCCCCTGCGTTGACGAACCTCATGGTAAGTCAAACGAGAAACTTTCCAGAACTAAAAGACAGGAGCATATATCTAGCCCTCCGACTTATAAAGGGAGAGGATCAGCAGTTTTCGATTATTGAAATTCCTTATGGTGTTGGAGGAAGGTTTGTGGTGTTACCGAAATACGGCAAACAATATGTCATGTATCTAGATGATGTCTTACGCCATAATTTGAGTAGTATTTTTCACGCCATTCATTACGATGTTATGGAGGCTCATACAGTGAAAATCACCCGAGATGCCGAATTGTCTTTGGATGATGACGTTAGTAAGTCTTTTATGGAGCAGGTGCAAAAAGGATTGATGAATAGAAAGGAAGGCGATTTAGTAAGATTTGTGTACGATAAAGCAATCTCTGAGCAAACACTACAAGCCTTTGTAAATGGTCTGGAAGTTTCTGCATTAGATACGCTCATCCCAGGAGGAAGATATCATAATAAAAAGGACTTAATGCAGTTCCCAAACATGGGCGTAGATGGATTAGAATACAAGAAACTCCCTCAAATATCTCACCCGGATTTAGATATAGATCGAAGCATTATCAATGTCCTTAAAAGGAAAGATGTTTTACTTTTCACTCCATATCATGAATTTAGTCATGTTATTCGATTACTAAGAGAGGCAGCTATCGATCCTAATGTGAAAGAGGTTAAAGTAACCTTGTACCGTTTAGCTGACGAAAGCAGGATTATTTCGGCGTTAGTAAATGCTGCTAAAAACGGAAAATCTGTCACCGTTTTTATCGAGCTTCAGGCAAGCTTCGATGAAGCTAACAATATAAAATGGACGAATAAACTTAGGAGGGAAGGTATCAAGGTAGTCAGTGGTGTTCCTGGTTTAAAGGTGCACTCCAAATTGACGTTAATTCGCAGGGATGAGGGAGGTGATAGGCTCGCCGATTACTGTGTAATAGGAACGGGGAACTACCACGAAGGAACGGCTAAACTATATACGGATTATCATTTACTGACAAGTGATAAACGCATCGCAAAGGAAGCGCGCAAGGTGTTCCAGTTTATAGAGTCTCCTTACAAGCAATATAAATTTAAGCACCTACTCGTTAGTCCTAACGGGACTCGGGATGGACTCGATACACTTATAGATCGTGAAATAGCCAATGCTCGGATGGGTAAAACTGCAAAATTTTGGTTGAAAATCAACAGCCTTAGTGATCATGGTATGATACAAAAGTTATACGAAGCGAGCAACGCTGGAGTAGATGTGCGCATGGTTGTACGTGGGATAAATTGCATAGACTTTGCCGATCCTAGAGCTAAAAACATCCATGCTGTCAGCATTATAGATCGTTTTCTTGAGCATACTCGTGCGTTTTGCTTCCATAATGACGGAGCATCTGAGTATTTTATTTCTTCAGCAGATTGGATGGGGAGAAATTTAAACCGTCGTGTAGAGGTAACGGTACCTATTTACGACGCATCAATTCAGCGTCAATTGAGGGACCATTTTGATATCCTATGGAAGGATAATACCAAGTCTAGGGAATTCAATCCTGACCAAACGAATGAATACCGTAAGATTAATGGGCCTAAAATTAGAGCTCAACTGGAAATGCATGAGTACGTTAAGAAACAATTGATGAAGGGATAAGATGATTGTAACAAAGCTAGGTGCCATAGATATAGGTTCTAATTCTATAAAGTGTTTGCTCGTCAACGTTGTCTTTAAGGACGGATACACGCATTATAAGAAAGTGAGTATAGTACGTTTACCCATTCGATTAGGAGAAGATGTGTTTACCTATGGCAAGGTTCAAAAAGAGTCTAAAAAGCGTTTTATAGAGGGCATGCGAGCTTTTGCTCATATATTAAATGTACATGGTGTGGAGTCTGCACGTGCAGTGGCCACATCTGCAATGAGAGAGGCAAAAAACGGTGATAGTATCGTCCGTAGAGTGCTGCGAAAAACGGGGATAGAGATTGAAATAATTGACGGTGAGGAAGAGGCGCGTTTGGTGTTTTCCAGTAAGATTTATGACGTTATAAAGGCCAGTGAAAATAACTTTGTCTACATAGATGTAGGGGGAGGTTCTACCGAGATATCTATTATTGAGAATAAAAAAGTCCTGATCAGTCGCAGTTTCAACGTAGGAGGAGTTCGTTTGATGAATGATTTGGTTGATCAAAAAGAGTGGGAAGACATGGAGATTTGGGTTAAACTCCACGCGGCAAGAATAAAAAATAAAGTAGCTATCGGTGCGGGGGGTAATATCAATAAGCTCCATAAGCTTAGTAGAAAGTCAGTGGAAGAACCTTTGACCACTACTTATTTGGAAAATCAATTGGAAATAATTTCTAAGTTATCCCTTGACGAACGCATAACTGAATTGGGTTTGAATTTCGACAGGGCAGATGTTATCATCCATGCATTGCCCATCTATTTAAAAGCCATGAAATGGGCTGGGACGGGCAAGATGTATGTACCGAAAATAGGTGTGTCAGATGGTCTAATAAGAGATATGTACCACAAAGAATTTAAGACCGTGGCTGAAGGTAGTCTCATCAATGATGTGATAGACAACAACAATCACAAATAGAATGAATAATTGGTCACTCTTCTTATTTTTGAAATCAGATATAAAATAACCTAACAATGGCTGTAACAATTGCTACCGATCAAGATTTTGATCAACTTTTAAAGAATAATAACCGTGTCGTTGTGAAGTACTTCGCGGATTGGTGTGGCGCATGTAAGATGTTTTCCCCTAAGTATAAGAGAGTTTCTAATGAGGATGAAATGGTCAATGTACTTTTTCTAGAGGTTAATGCCGAGCACAATGAATTGGCGCGAAAAGCAGGTGGAGTGGACAACCTTCCATTTTTAGCATCATTTAAAAATGGCGTATTGGTTGAAGGTTCAGCGGCAAGTAAGGAAGAATACCTAAGAAAAATTATCGATCTCACCGTCTCATAGTAAACGTTGATTTATCGTTTAGAGAAAATCCCTTCAGCGAATCAGTTGAGGGGATTTTTTTTACCTCATCAACTCCCTGAAAAAACGAAAGGGACCCGCCAAGATCCCTTTCTACCTAAACCGCCATGAAAACCTGTTTGCACAGGATATTTCATATGCTTATAACCTCAATTTCTCAAAGAGGTTCATGCTTCATGTTAAAAAAATAAATTTCTCAACACTGAATGCAGATGGGCCAAAAAAAAAGCTGCGCTATCCTATGGGACCGCGCAGCTCTTTTACTCGATGTGAAAAAATGTTACTTGTTACTCATGTATTCAGCTACACCTTCATGACTTTCCTTCATGCCATCTTGGCCTGGAGTCCAGTTTGCAGGACAAACTTCGCCTTTTTCTTCGAAATATTGCAGTGCATCAACCATGCGCATTGCTTCATCTACAGATCTTCCTAATGGAAAGAAGTTCACCAGTTGGTGCATAACAGTACCTTCTTTGTCGATCAAGAATAATCCGCGGTAGGCAATCATCTCACCAGTGGCTTGAAGATTTCCATCATCATCATAAGACCACTCTCCATTTAAAACATCGTAATTGTGTGAGATCGTTTTATTGGTATCAGCAACAATAGGATAAGTAACACCTTGGATTCCACCTTGGTCCTTATTCATTTGTAACCATCCCCAGTGACTTTGCTCTGTATCAGTTGATACGGCAATGAGTTCAACACCTTTAGAACTAAACTCTTCTTTACGCGCTTGGAAAGCATGCAATTCTGTAGGACAAACGAAAGTGAAATCTTTCGGATAGAATAATAAAACTACGTATTTACCCGCGTAATCTGATAGTGTGAAGTTTTCAACGATTTCTTCGCCATTGATTACTGCAGATGCAGTAAAGTCAGGGGCTTTTTTTCCAACTAGTACAGCCATTTTGTTTTTTCTTTTAATTGTAAGGTAAAAGTACAATAGACAAAGTCCTGTTGGCGAATAAAGTTGTTAGGTTTTATCTATGAATAATCCGATAAAATTGATCAGAGAACAAACGCACTGAGAACAATACCTAAAGCAACGAATATCAACTTTATTGCATTGAACTGGTGATTAGCGGAACTTTCAAATAGTATGGTAGTACTCACATGTAATAATAAACCTGTGGCAACGGCGAGAATAGGTATAGTTAAGGCACTTGAAGTATTCGTCTGTTCCGCAAAAAATGCGCCTAAAGGTGTACTTATAGCGAACAGTACTAGGCTACTAATAATCATTAGGTTTGATAGTTTCGCACTCCTAAGTGCTGATGCAACAAGTAGTGCTATGGGTATTTTATGGAATGCGAGGGACCAAAGAAAACCTTGTTGAAACTCACTTTGATGACTGTGTAAGTGCTCGCTTTCGCCTCCTAGGGGCATTCCTTCAATAAATGAATGAATGAATAAACCAAGTAGTGGGAGTAAAGGCAGTTTGTTGATGTGGGAATGAAAGTGACCATGTTCCAATCCTTTACTCATAAAATCCAATAAAATTTGAATCCCAAAACCCAACAATATCCACCAACTTGCTGTCGTACCTGATTGGAAAACCTCAGGCATCATATGGGTTATAATTGTTCCGAAAAGGAATGCACCTGAAAATGCCAATAATATTTTAAAGGCCTTGCCATTTGTTTTTATTATCCAAGAGGCTGCACCTCCTAATGCAACGCTACCTATTAGTACGAGCCAAATAATCATATGTCCATGGGTTTTTTTGCAATAATGATCATTCTATCACTGCTTTGCGGCTCGTACTCACTTAAATTATAGTCCCCCTTGATCCCTGTAACTTCTAATCCAGCGTTATGCATAAAGTCGGTTAGTTCTGACGCGGAAAAAGCTTTTACACGCTCTTCAAAATGGAAGATTTCGCAATCCTTTGTAATACGAATACGTTTTACAACCGTATCCTGTTCTAGCTTTCGTGTAATCGAATAATGTGCAAGTTCAGTTTGTACGCTATTTTCTGCAACCAGATTCAATGCTATTTTGGCACTATTCATATAGTCTAATACTAGTTTGCCGCCTGGGCGAAGGGAATTCGACATATGTCTTATGGCAGATTGATGCATGTCGTCATTCTCGAAATATCCAAAACTCGTAAAAAGATTGAAGACCCAGTCACAATAATCAACAGAGAGCGGCTCTAGCATATTTCCTTGCTCAAAGCTTAAATCCTTATGCTCAAACCTTCTAGCGTATTGTATACTCTCTTCGCTAAGATCAATTCCGATCGTTTTAAGACCCTGCTCAGAAAGTACTTTAGCATGTCTTCCTTTTCCACATGCAATGTCAAGTGCAGTTTGGCCAGGTATGACGTTCAAGTTGGTACATAGCTCTTCTATAAATCCACGTGCCTCGTATTGATCCCGATGCTTGTACAAATCGTGATAGAATTCCGTATTAAACCATGTGGCGTACCAGGGGTCAATCATTTTATAAAAGCTGTATTAGGTAGGGTTGAAACATTTTGATGATTGCGATTAAAATTACACCAATCAAAACTTTCCGTGTGATTGCATTTGCTTTTGGATGTTGAATGATCTTTTTGGTGCCAACCCATGCTCCTAGACTGGTCCCCAAGGCAAGCGAAAGTCCATAAGTCCATGCTATGGAACCACTCCATGCGAAAATAATAAAAGCTGGAATAGTCATGATGAAGGCGGTAAAAAGTTTCATGATGTTACCATCTCTCAATGCGTATTTAGCCATTAAAACGGCTAAGGATAAAAAGAAAATACCAAACCCCATTTGAATAAACCCTCCATATAGACCTAAGCCTAAAAAGGTAAACCAGGTTTTTATATTTTTCCTGTTCTTAGAACCGTCTGTCTGAATCAGCCACTTTTTCGGGTTAAAGAGTATGGTGATAAGTAGAAAGATCATGATGATGCCAATACTGATACGCATGAGATCTTCCGGTATGTCCACGGCGAGCCATGCACCAGTTGCAGATCCTATAATTATTGGAGGGATGATAAAGTAACTTTCCTTAAATAGGTATTTGACTCTTTTTGATTTTGGAAGGGAAGCCATGGCGCTCGACGTCTGGAAAATAGCTCCAACTCGATTCGTTGCATTAGCGGTGTTAGGATCTAGTCCTACCCACATGAGTAGGGGTAAAGTAATGGCGGAGCCATTTCCTGCAACAGTATTAATTACTCCAGCAGCAAAGCCCCCAATGACTAATACAATTAATTGCGGCCATTCAATCATGGCGCTAAAGTTAGCGTACATTTGCACTATAAACAGCGAAAGGGTGCCAGAAAACAAAGATTATCGCCTCGTAATAAAAACGCTCTTCGGGCTTGAGGATGTCCTCAGCAAAGAGTTACTCTCCTTAGGCGGAAGAGAGATTAAAATATTAAATAGAGCAGTTTCTTGTGTAGGGGACCTTGGGTTCGTTTATAAGATCAATATCGGTCTAAGGACTGGATTGCGCGTTCTACTGCCATTAGCGGAGTTCAAGATGGACTCTGTGGATGAATACTACGATAAATTAGTAGATATACCTTGGGAGGAGCATTTTGGTTTAGATAAGACCTTTGCCGTTGATGTGGTTGGAACGAATGAATTGCTTAACCACAGTAGTTTTGCCGGTTTAAAGGCCAAAGACGCCATTGTAGATCGGTTTAGAGCCCAGACAGGTGAACGGCCATCTGTAGGAAGAGTTGGACCAGATGTTCCAGTGCACATTCATATTTATTATGATACCATACGAGTATACTTAGACTCTTCAGGGGAGTCCTTGCATAAGCGTGGTTACAGATTAGCGGCAGCTCATGCTCCAATAAATGAGGTTCTGGCTGCAGGAATTATTCTACATAGTAAGTGGAATGGCGGTATGCCTGTATTGGATCCAATGTGTGGTTCAGGAACTTTTCTTGTTGAGGCAGCCTTAATAGCACACAATATGCCTGCCAACGTTTATCGTGATTCATTTGGCTTTACCAATTGGCTAGACTTTGATGCGACGCTTTACGAGACCATTAAAAATGGTATGCTAAAACGTGCAAAAGAGTATGATGGAAAAATCTTCGGTAGAGATCTCGATACGTTCGCTCTTGACGCTGCCGCAGATAATATCGAACGTTCTCTTTTCGATGATGTTATTAGATTGAAGCGAGCGGATTTTTTCACAACGGAAGCGCCAGCAAGCAAGGGCTTAATGTTGGTTAACCCGCCCTACAATGTTAGAATTGCAGCCGATACTCATGCGTTTTATAAGCAAATGGGCGATACTTTAAAACAACATTATGCGGGTTGGGAAGTATTTTGGATTACGTCCGACCTCGAGGCAATCAAAAGTATTGGATTGCGTCCATCTAATAAATGGAGTTTATACAATGGTGAACTAGAATGTAAATTGCTAAGGTTCAGCATGTACGAAGGAACAAAAAAAGTTCATAAATTGAATTCTTAAAGCCTTACTTATGCGCTCATTTTTAGTAGCTATTTCGTTTTTGTTATGTTCTTCGTTGTTTGCTCAAAATTACAGTAGCAACTACCGCAGGGTAAGCCGTGAGGTTGAAAAATTAATGTCCGTCTCTTCTGACATCATGGATGGTGTCATGACCTACGAGAAGAAGAAAAAAGTGAATGCGTTAGTCGCGTTACAATTTGATATCTGGAGAAAAAGTAAACGATCCTTTGCGAGACTCGATGAGGAATCTGAAGCACAATTAATCGCTTTGACTACTGATAATATTCAGTCTATTGTGGACATCAACAACGGAGATCTGCAAGCTTGGCTTGAGGATGATATACGGTCTGATTACGGACATACTTATGTTGCTACCTTAGGTCAACTCTACAGTGAGATTCTTAATGAATTAGAAATATACGCAACTCAAAATGAGGTGAACGTAAGGGCTTCATATGTTGTAGAAAGATTCGAGGCTCAATTGGATCTATTAGCCTACACGAAAGAGTTGAAAAAGGGAGCCTCTTCAGTCGATAGCTTGATTGTAGTCTTGAAAAACGAAATTGGTCGCACGAATCTTTCCGTGATGTACAAGACTCAAAAAGAAATTGTAAAAGCTTTAAGTAAACACATACGTGGTCACGGAGAAGAGCTCTTTTATAATGGTCAAACAGATTTACACGAGGCGTATCAGAAGTATTACTTCGGGCTATTAGAATTGGCATCGGCTGATCTTTTAGCAGACCTGACTAAAATGAAATACGACTTGGTGGAGTTTAATAGTATCGCTAATTCTACAGAGTCAAGTACGAGAAGAACCCTTAGTTTCTTTGATAATGAGAAGAAATTACTCGCTAAAAAAGAGGCTCGCTTCGTAAATAGAAACCTCCCTAAGGCGCCTAAAAAGTAGATGTTCGTTGCTGAAGTCATTCTTCCGTTACCATTAGATAAACTCTTCCATTATGCTATTCCAACGGAGTTGAATGAGAAGGTATCCTCTGGAATGAGGGTTCTTGTACAATTTGGTAAACGCAAAGAATATTCAGCATTGGTGGTAAGGGTTTTAGAGGCTCCGGATGACACTTCTTTGAAGTTTATCATTAATGTTCTAGATGAACAACCCGTGGTCCTGGAAGAACAACTCCTGCAGTGGTCCTGGATGTCAAGTTACTATATGTCTCCCGTAGGGGATGTAATGAATGCAGCTCTACCTCCAGGGTTGAAGTTGTCTTCCCAAAGTATTCTAGTATTAGATCCGGAGGTGTTACCTGATGAGAGACTAATGACTGATCATCTGTTTCGATTATATGGTGCTCTAGAATCTAATGAGAAACTCACATTAGAGCAGATCAGGGATATTTGCGAGACTAAAAACCCCATGCCACTAGTACAAAAAGCGCTAGAGCAGGGTTGGGCAATACTTGAAGAGGAGCTTAAAAAAGTCGCTAAAGCCAAGCGTAGGAAGTTGATTCGTATCCACTCTGACTACATAAAGGACTTGGACGTCGCATTCGCAAAAACCAGTAGATCGGAGCTTCAAACAACAGCACTATTAAGCTTAGTGGCAGCTTGTGGTGGCGACAATGTTTTTCAGGACAAAAGAGCCTTACAGGTAAAACAGAATATTGGAAGTGCTTACTTTTTAGCTTTGGCGAAAAAAGGGATTACCGAGGAAATCGAAGAGATAGATGGAACTACAGCTGCTTCATTTCCTGATACAGAAATACAATTAAACGCTGCTCAAATTCAAGCATTAGAGGAGGTGAAAGAGGGTTTTGAAGCTTCCAAGCCTGTAGTTTTGCATGGTGTAACGGCTTCAGGTAAGACTGAGATTTATATAGAACTAATAAAGGATGCGTTTAAAAATAATAAGCGCGTTTTATACTTATTGCCGGAGATAGCGCTGACTACCCAGCTTATTTCTCGTTTAAGAATTCACTTTACCGTAGCGGTCAGTCATTCTAGGTTTACGCCGGCAGAGCGCCTTGCCGCATGGCGAGAGTCTCTTACTAGAGATGAGCCGTTGTTGGTCATAGGAGCAAGGTCTGCCTTATTTATGCCACTGCCTGATTTAGGATTGATCATCGTTGACGAGGAGCATGAAAGTAGTTTCAAGCAATATGAACCTTCACCAAGGTATCATGCCAGAGATACGGCGGTTTGGATGGCAAATCAACACAAGTGCCAAATTGTACTAGGATCAGCGACCCCAAGTCTCGATAGTATGTATAATGCCCTACAAGGACGTTATCACTTGGTACAGCTGTTCAAACGTTTTTATACTGCTCCTTTACCAGAATTAGAGGTAGTTGACATGCTTGGGGCTAAACAACGTAAAGAAGTCAAGGGAAACTTCTCCATAGAGCTTGTGGATGCCATGCGAGAAGCGTTAGGTAAGAATGAGATTGTCATTTTATTTCAAAACAGACGTGGTTTTAGCACCTTTCAGCAATGTCAAACCTGCAGCCATGTGGAAGGTTGTACAAGATGTGATGTGTCATTAACCTATCACAAGGGCCCGCAACAATTAAAATGTCATTATTGTGGATATCAAATACCTCCAGTGATGAAATGTAGTTCATGTGGTGGTGAGAGTGTATTACACAAAGGGTTTGGAACAGAACAAATAGCGGAAGAAGCCATGGAGCTTTTTCCCAAAGCTTCAGTGAAACGGATGGACTTAGATACGACCAGGGGAAAGCATGCGTTTGGTGATTTAATTCGTTCTGTAGAAAATGGTGAAGTCGATATTCTAGTAGGTACCCAGATGGTTACAAAAGGTTTAGACTTTGACAGGGTTGGTTTGGTTGGTATTATGAGTGCAGACAATTTATTAAGCTATCCCGATTTTCGAGCAAATGAACGTGCATTTCAGGTTATAGAGCAGGTGAGTGGGAGAACAGGAAGAAGAACCTCCAAGGGTAAGGTTGTCATTCAGGCCATGAAGCCGAAGCACTCCATTATTCAAATGGCGATGAATCATGACTTTAATGGAATGATGGAAAAAGAATTAGCTGTGCGAAGGGAATTCGGATATCCGCCGTTTCTTAGGTTGATTACAATTACTCTAAAACACAGAGATCAAAACTTATTACAACGTGCCTCGAAGGATTTCGCTCGTTCGTTACATAGTAAAATAGGTGATCGTTTTTTAGGCCCTGAATTCGCACCTATTGCAAGGTTAAAAAACTTGTACCAGATGCAAATTATAGTGAAAGTAGATAAAGGTACCGTGGGTACTAAAGTGCGGGAGCGAATTATGAAATGTTACCAGCAAACGTTGCTGAGTCCAGATTATAATAGGGTGAGGGTACAGTTCGATGTGGATCCTAATTCCTAGCACCTCATGATCCTAGTACACATTAAATAAAGGGGTCGAAGGTACTCGGAGTTTTTGCTATGATGTTGACCAGCTCTTTTGAGGTGGGGTGTTCGAAGGTCAAATTTCTAGAATGAAGGCATATACTTTTATCTCTTTCCCCTCGTCGAGCGCCGTATTTCACATCGCCTTTAACTGGATGTCCAATTGCACTGAATTGTGCTCTGATCTGGTGATGCCTTCCCGTGTGCAGGTCAATTTCCACAAGCGAATATCGATCACCTGTGTTCAGCACTTTAAAAGTTAATAGGGCTTCTTTAGCTTCCGGTTCCGGTCTTTTAAACACGGTGGATTTATTTGTTTTACTATTTTTCTTTAAATAATGTTGCAGATCTCCACCGAGTTCAATTTTGCCTTCCACCAGAGCCCAATACTGCTTTTTTGTTTCTCTGTTTTTAAAGGCAGCGTTCATACGTTCTAACCCTTTCGAGGTGCGAGCAAATACTACAACTCCTGTGGTAGGGCGGTCAAGACGATGAATCACTCCACAGAATACGTTTCCAGGCTTGTTGTATTTGTCTTTAAGATAGGTTTTGATCAGATCGGGGAGTGGCTTGTCACCGGTTTGGTCACCCTGAACAAGGTCTCCAGCTCGCTTGTTTAGAGCAATAAGGTGATTGTCTTCGTAAAGTATGTCTAAACGTTTGCCCAATTTTAACTTGGATAGCTTTCGTTATCGTTTGGGAAATCAACTGATTTAACATCTTGCACGTATTGTCCAATGGCGCCTGTGATCTCTTCATACAGGTTAAGATAACGTCTTAAGAATCTTGGGTGAAACTCGTGGGTCATTCCAACGAGATCATGAAAAACAAGAACTTGACCATCAACCCCCGGGCCAGCACCTATTCCAATGACAGGAATGGATAACATTTCTGCCACTTCCTTAGCTAATGGCGCAGGAACTTTTTCTAGAACTATACCGAAGCAGCCAGCGGTCTGTAATGCCAGGGCGTCCTCTTTTAATTTAATAGCTTCTTCTTCTTCCTTTGCACGAACACTATAAGTTCCAAACTTATAAATGGACTGCGGAGTAAGTCCAAGATGACCCATTACAGGTATGCCAGCCGTAAGAATACGCTCTATACCTTCAATAATTTCTATGCCACCTTCAAGCTTTATAGCATGTCCACCACTTTCTTTCATGACACGAATGGCTGAAATGAGGGCCTCCTTTGAATTACCTTGATAGGTGCCAAAGGGCAAGTCAACGATTACTAGGGCACGATCTACTGCTTTAATAACACTAGAGGCATGGTAGATCATTTGATCCAAAGTAATAGGTAGGGTCGTTTCATGACCCGCCATCACATTGGAAGCACTGTCTCCAACGAGTATGCAATCCACTCCAGCGGCATCTACCATTTTAGCCATGGTAAAGTCGTAGGCGGTCAACATCGAGATTTTCTCGCCTTGATCTTTCATTTGCTGAAGGCTATGGGTTGTAACCTTTTTAAATTCTTTCATTGCAACGGACATACTGCACGGTTTTTGTTAAATAACACTACAAAGAAAAGCAACTCAACCCATAGGTTGTATTTTTGAGCGATATGAAAAAAATATTAATTCCCTTTTTTGCCGTTTTCCTCGCAGTATCCTGTGATAATACCCTGGAAATCAATGCAGATTATGATGTTGAGAACGTCGTATATGGTCTGTTAGATAAAGATCAAGATACCCAATGGGTGAGGTTACACAGAACTTATTTAGGTCAAGACGGATTACTCGCAGGCGCTACACACAGTGATAGTTTATATTTTGACACTGCTGCGATTTATTTAACCCAGTTAAATAATGCAGATGAGGTGGTAAATACCTATGAATTTTATCGAAAAGATACCACACTGCTGGATCCGGGTACATTTACAACGGATAATTACAGATTATACTGGACCGATGCGCCTATAGACGCCTCTTACCGTTATCGAGTTAAGGGATTTATCCCAGGGAATAATAATTTTGAGTCAACGACGCCAGTTGTTGGATCGCTCAATATAACCAAGCCTAAAGGATTCCAGAAAATAACTTTTGGCATAAGTAATTCTGAGTTCAAATGGGATGCAGCGAGGAACGCTCGTTTGTATCAGGGCTACATACACTTTAATTATAAAGAAGCGTACAGATCTAACCCAAGAGACAGCTTGATCAAAACCTTGACGTATGCTCTGCCAGTAAGAACGGGAAGTAATTTAAACGGTAGCGGAACATTCACTTCTGAGGTGAGTTATCAAGCATATTTTCAGTTTTTAAGAAATAATATAGGCACGAGTACTGACTTGGTGCGTGTTTTTAAGTCTATCGATGTGGAAGTATTTGCTGCTGCGGATGATTATGCGACTTATATTAACGTTTCTCAGCCCTCACAAGGCATTGTCCAAGAGAAACCGCTATTCACTAATGTAGATGGAGGAATAGGTTTGTTTTCTTCCCGTTCAAAGGGTGTTAAAGACAATGTAAAGCTTAGTTCCTCCTCAATGGATAGCTTATGGCGTGGCGTATTTACCTGCGATATGGGTTGGTTGGATTTTCAAGGTATAGATACCTGTATCTGTGTGGACGGTGAAAAAGTTTGTTTCTAGCGTCGCTTATTCGTAGGACAATCTGTCACTTATAGCATTTCAATTATGATCATTTTGACATGAATTAAAGTGGTGTTCTGCCATTTTGAACATGAATTATTTATAATTCAGCTATGGCACAACCCTTGATTGTAGGGTCTTGTAACAAACAATTGACAACCAAAATAATTAAAGAAAATGGGTAAAATCATAGGTATTGACCTTGGAACCACCAACTCTTGTGTTTCTGTAATGGAAGGAAATGAGCCAGTGGTTATTCCGAACAGTGAAGGGAAGAGAACCACTCCGTCCATCGTTGCTTTTATAGAAGGTGGAGAGCGTAAAGTGGGAGATCCTGCAAAGCGTCAATCCATCACCAATCCAGAAAAGACGGTTTATTCTGTAAAGCGTTTCATGGGAGAGAAATTCTCTAACGTTAAAAAAGAAGCTAAAAGAGTTCCTTATAAAGTTGAAGCTGGCGATAATGACACACCACGTGTGAATATTGATGGCAGACTATATACGCCTCAAGAGATCAGTGCAATCATTCTTCAAAAGATGAAGAAAACTGCAGAAGATTACTTAGGTACGGATGTAACGGAGGCAGTTATTACTGTTCCTGCATATTTTGATGATGCACAGCGTCAAGCAACAAAAGAAGCTGGGGAAATAGCAGGATTAAAAGTACGTCGTATCATTAATGAGCCTACTGCGGCAGCATTGGCTTATGGCCTTGATAAGAAAGGTATAGATCAAAAAATCGTAGTTTTTGACTGTGGTGGTGGTACTCATGATGTAAGTGTTTTAGAACTTGGTGATGGTGTATTTGAAGTAAAATCTACGGATGGTGATACACACTTAGGTGGTGACGATTTTGATCAGGTGATCATTGATTGGTTGGCAGAAGAGTTTATGGCCGAGGAGAGTATTGATCTTCGCGATGACAACATGGCGCTTCAACGTTTGAAAGATGCGGCTGAAAAAGCCAAGATTGAGTTGTCTTCAACTACTGCTACTGAAATCAATCTTCCTTATATCACGGCAACAGCATCAGGACCTAAGCACTTAGTGCGTCCATTATCAAGAGCTAAGTTTGAGCAGTTGGCTGCTGAGCTTATTGAGAGAACTATTGCCCCAGCACGTAATGCACTTAAAAGTGCAGGTTACAGTACTTCAGAGATTGACGAAGTCATCTTGGTTGGAGGTACCACGCGTATTCCTGCTATTCAAAACGCGGTTCAAACTTTCTTTGGAAAAGAGCCTTCGAAAGGAGTAAACCCTGATGAGGTAGTTGCAATTGGAGCATCCATTCAAGGTGGTGTACTTGCCGGTGATGTAAAGGATGTACTTCTTCTGGATGTTACGCCTCTTTCATTGGGGATTGAAACTATGGGTGGTGTAATGACTAAATTGATAGAGTCCAACACGACTATACCTACTAAAAAGTCTGAAACGTTTTCTACTGCTGCGGATAATCAACCTTCAGTTGAGATCCATATTCTTCAAGGCGAACGTCCAATGGCCGGAGATAACAAGACTATCGGTAGATTTCATTTAGATGGTATTCCTCCAGCACAGCGAGGTGTTCCTCAAATTGAGGTCACTTTTGATATTGACTCTAACGGTATACTTAATGTTAGTGCTAAAGACAAGAATACTGGTAAGGAGCAGAATATCCGTATTGAAGCTTCTTCAGGTTTATCTCCAGAAGAGATTGACCGTATGAAACAAGAGGCTGAAGCTAATGCTGACGCTGATAAGAAAGTGAAAGAGGATATTGACAAGCTCAATGCAGCTGACAGTATGATCTTCCAAGTAGAAAAGCAAATGAAGGATGTTGAAGGCAAATTGCCGGAAGATAAAAAAGGTCCTATTGATGCTGCTCTTTTGGAGCTTAAAGCGGCCCATGCTGCTAAAAACATCGCAGGTTGTGATGAAGCGCAGGAAAAACTAAATGCGGCCCTTCAAGCGGCCTCAGCGGATATCCAGGCAGCAATGCAGGGAGATCAAGGAGGCGATCAACCAGGGTCCGGTGCTGATGGAGAAGAAGCAGGTGCTGATGATGTAACTGATGTCGACTTTGAGGAAGTAAAGTAAGTCCTGAAACTAATTTATAAGATAGAGCCCTCGCACTCAAAGTGCGGGGGCTTTTTTTTATCTTCGAACTCCACCATTAAAAACTCAACAATTTTATGGATTTAGTTCGCCTCAATGATTTTTTAGCAACTATAGATGGATACATTGGCGGCTCTAGCTGGTTTGTATTTGTTTTATTAGGCTCCGGAGTTTTTTTTACGATTTATTTAAAATTCCCTCAAATAAGATATTTTTCACATGCGATAGCTGTTGTTAAAGGTAAGTTCGATCGCAAAGGAGCAAAGGGTGATACTTCACATTTTCAATCCTTAACGACAGCTTTGTCAGGCACTGTTGGTACCGGGAATATAGCTGGAGTTGCTTTCGCTATTCATCTAGGTGGACCAGCTGCTTTATTTTGGATGCTCGTTACTGCGGCTCTTGGAATGACTACAAAATTTGTTGAGGTAACACTTTCTCACAAATACAGAGAATTCGCTGCAGACGGAACAGTTTCTGGCGGGCCCATGTATTACATGAAGAACAAACTTGGGATGAAATGGATGGCAGGGCTCTTCGCAGTTGCTGCAATTATAAGTTCTTTTGGAACTGGTAACATGCCTCAAGTAAATTCAATTGCGAGCTCTCTGAAGGCAACCTTTGGTATTGAAGAGATCGTAACGGGTGCTGTGCTATCTGTTTTACTCGGTTTAATAATTCTCGGCGGAATCAAGCGCATAGCTGCTGTAACTGAGAAATTAGTGCCTATGATGGCGGTGATTTATGTGGTTGGAGCTCTTTCTGTGATCGTCATGAATTATGAGAATATAATACCCTCATTTATCAGCATTTTTGCAGATGTGTTTAGCGGATCGGCTGCTTCTGGAGGCTTCTTAGGTGCCACCATAGCCTATGCATTTAATAGAGGTGTTAATCGTGGATTGTTCTCTAACGAGGCAGGACAAGGTTCTGCGCCCATTGCACATGCAGCGGCTAAGGCAGAACATCCTGTGAGTGAAGGAATGGTTGCGATTTTGGAGCCGTTTATTGATACTATCGTGATCTGTTCTATCACAGGATTAACCTTGTTAAGTTCAGGTGTCTGGAACGAGAAACATGTCAATGACTTCAGCTTTTCAGATATGGTATTGGTAGAAGGCGAGTTAAACGAGGAAACAGATGCAAGCATACTTTTTGATTATTTCAACTCTAAAGGAGACATTAATGAATTTTCTGGTGACGTCATGGTAACTAATGGGAAACCATCTGGTATTACAGTGTTACATGCTCGATCTATTGCGGAGGAGGTAACCATTTCACATGGAGGAACACTTTTTACTGGAGTTTTAACTGTTGATAATGGCAGACTGGAAAACCCTTCTGGTTATTCTTTCCGTGGGAAATCATTGGTTCACAGTGCACCATTGACGGCCATCGCGTTTAACAAGGGCTTGTTCGGGAATTACGGTCAGTATATCGTAGCTATTGGTTTATTATTATTTGCCTTTTCCACGGCTATTTCGTGGAGCTACTATGGCGGGCGAAGTGTAACCTATTTGTTTGGTGTTGAATATGTTAAATACTATAGAATACTGTATGTTATCGGTTTCTTTTTAGCCGCTATTATTGATACTACGATCATATGGACCTTCGCTGGAATAGCTATAGCTCTGATGACCATTCCAAACCTTATTGGGATCTTCTTGTTAAGAAAAGACATGAAAAAAAGTATAGCGGAATACAAGATACATCTCGATAAAAACTTCAAAACGCGGATTTAATTGATTAAACGCTTTTAAACCTTTAGAATACGTGGTGTTCTAAGCTTATAGTTTTATTAAATTCGTTCTGACTAAAATAGTTTCCATGAAAAACGTAATATTAGCGGCATTCTTTTTACTTGCTACGCTCACCTCTTTCGCTCAGGTTACCAGTGACACCGCTACCTTTACAAGAGGTGCTTATGGTGTTCAATCTGTTTTTCCCGTGAACATAAGCTCTCAATCTTCGTGTGCTGATACCTTAGGAGTTGCCATACCATCAGGTCATTGGATTTCATCCATTGAATTGTCTTACCAGGTTGAGACAACCGGTGGTGGTTTTGGCGGTACAGCACCTAATGATGTTGGAACCTACGTAGAGCTTCAGAGTGAGTCATCCAAAGAGGCTGCTCTTACTTATGGTACCTCTGGTACAAACGGTACGACTGAAACATTGACAAGAACAATCACTGATTTTAACGGTGCAGTAACAGATACCTTTCTTGTCTTTAAGGTTCACCCATTACGCCAGGGCTTTAATACTGTTTGTGATACAAATTCAGCAAAGTTTACGGACAGTACATTAACAATTATTGTTAACCATTATCCAGCTCCTACATGTTTTCAGCCTACAAATCTATCTGTAGATTGGACGATGAGCAATCAAGCTGAATTAGCCTGGACTTCTGGCGGTGCAACGTCTTGGGAAATTGAATATGGTGCGCCCGGTTTTACGATAGGTAGTGGTACTAGAGTTAGTGTGTTTACAAATCCATTTATAGTATCAGGTTTGACTGCATCAACTTCTTATGAGTTTTTTGTTCGTGACTCTTGCGCAGTGGGATCAACGAGTCTATGGTCAATCGCTGCAGAGGATTCTACACTGTGTGCTCCGGTTACTTTTACAACATCTTACTTGGAAGAGTTTGATAATACAACGGATTGGGTTCCAGGTTCCGGTTTTGATAATGATGGATCAACTATAGCGTCTTGTTGGCAACGTAATCCAACCAGCCCTAACGGTGGCCAGGGCTATGCCTTCGGGGTTGGAACGGATTCTACAGGAACACCAGGTACAGGTCCTTCCTCTGACCGCAGTGGCACAGGCCAATACATATATGCTGAAGCCTCTGGTGCTTCCAATCAAAGTGTAGCGACGATAACCTCGCCACTTATGGATCTGACTGCCTTGTCAGTGCCAGAACTCAATTTCTACTACCACATGCGTGGCGCTCAAATTAATGAACTCAAAACGGAGGTTTGGTCCAAAACTTTAGGTTGGGTAGTTATGGGGAGTATCAATGGTCCCCAACAATCGGCTTTATCTGACACATTTTTACTTAAAACATATACGCTAAGTCAGTTTGCAAATGATACTGTTTTAGTTAGATTTTCAGCCTCTAGAGGATTTGGGAATGCCAATCAAGCAGATATTGCGATAGATGACTTTGCATTTGAGGAAGCTCCAACGTGTCCAGATCCGTCTCAACTCTCGGTAGTGGGTAGAACGTTAACGACTGTAACATTGGGTTGGACTGCTGTAAATGCGACAACCTGGGATATTCAGTATGGAACACCTACTGCAGCTCTAGGTGCAACGGCGAATACGACAACCAGCGTAACCTCTAACCCTGGAACTATTTCAGGTTTAACCTCAGGAACAACGTATCAGTTTTGGTTAAGAGAAGTTTGTGGCCCATCGGATAAGTCGGGATGGATAGGACCTATTTTAGGAACGACCCATTGTACTGCGGTTTCCGCACCTTGGTCAGAAGATTTTGATTCTACAGTCTGGACTCCAGGCTCTGGTACATATAACGTTGGGGATGAACTCGCCGCTTGTTGGGTACGCTCACCTGAAGCTGATACCCTTCCATCTTCTGCCTTTTCATGGGGCATAGGCTCTGGTGGTACACCGAGTAATCAAACGGGACCAAATTCTGATTTTAGTGGTACAGGAAACTATGCTTTTACGGAAGCGTCGAAGGGAGCTCCTAACCAGGAAGCATTTATAGAGTCACCATTGCTTGATCTTAGCTTACTATTAAAGCCACAGGTGACTTTTTATTACCACATGCGTGGGTTTTACATCAATACATTGAAATTACAGGTTTGGGTAGATTCAACACAAACATGGGATACCTATTTTACCCAGCAGGGTAATCAAGGAAATAATTGGGTTTTCAAAGAGGTTGATCTCTCAGGTTTCGCTGGAGACACTATTGCACTCAGGTGGTCTGGGACAAAAGGAAATGGTGCGCAAGGAGATATTGCTATAGATGAAATTGTTGTAGAAGACCAGCCTTTATGTCCTGATCCCTCAGCATTTGCAATGACAGATGTTACTTCTTCCACGGCCACATTTACTTGGACTACGGGTGGTTCAGCCACATGGAACTTAGTGGTAGGAACAGCAGGATTCACACCGAACGCAGCAGGTTCTACTAACCTTACGGCTACTACTGGTGTTGCAACAGGATTACTTTCAGGAACCAGCTATGACGCATATGTGCGCGATACATGTGGCGCTTTGGGCGCTTCTTTATGGATTGGTCCAATTACATTTAACACACTTTGTGACCCATATACGGCACCTTATACAGAGGATTTCGATAGCACAGTCTGGGTCGAAGGAGGAAACTTTAACGCTGGTCTCATAGACGACTGTTGGCAAAGAGGGGATACCACGGAGTATTTCTTTAAAGCAGGTCAAGGAGCTACGCCAAGTAATAATACGGGCCCTTCGGGAGATCATACTTCAGGGACAGCAGGATACATTCATACTGAGGCCAATACTGGTTTCGGAGGGAGTACAGTGTTCGATAATAGCATTACCTCACCATTGATTGATGTTAGTCCATTAACTACTCCAGAACTTTCTTTCTGGTATCATATGTATGGATCACTCATCAATAAGCTTGTCATTCAAGCTCGTTCTTCTGGCGGAAGTTGGACTACGTTATCCACCATTACTGGGCAGCAGCAATCGGCAACAACAGATGCGTGGAAAGAAGCGGTAATTGATCTGGCTACTTATGCAGGTGATACTCTTCAAGTTCGCTGGGTAGCTTACAGGTATCAAGGCGGTCAAAACCGAGTAGATATAAGTATAGATGATGTAGATATTCATGAAAAACCTAACTGTCCTAAACCAACACTTTTTTCAGCATCTAATACCACAAGTACCGGTGTTGATTTAAGCTGGACAACTGGAGGTGCTTCTTCATGGCAAATAGAATACGGAACTCCGGGACATGCTGTGGGTTCAGGAACCTTTAACGGTACTACAGTTAATCCATATTCATTAACCGGTCTTCAGGCCAATACTACCTATGATGTTTATGTACGCGATTCCTGTGCCGTTGGTGATGTTAGTCCATGGGTTGGACCGATAACCTTGACCACGTTATGTGGTATGGTGACAGCGCCGTGGATTGAGGATTTTGAAGGATTGGGTTTTGATGCCACATCGGGAGATATCGACCAGTGTTATACCACGAGTTCAAGCACGACTTACTTTTGGCAAACAGGTCAAGGGGCCACACCAACAGCGAACACAGGTCCAAGTGCCGACCATACTTCAGGTACTGGTAAATACGGATATATCGAGTCTAATTTTGGATTTGGAGGTGATAGCGACGCGGAAATGATTTCTGCTGAAATTGATTTAGACACATTGAGTACTCCTGAACTTAGATTCTGGTGGCATGCTGCTGGAAGTAACCTAGATGAAATGGAGATTGATGTCTACAGCGGAGGTTCGTGGTCGACAGAACTGACAATTAATACGACAAACTTTACCTTCCAATCTTCACCTACAGATCCTTGGGAAGAAGCGGTAGTAGATTTAGCATCCTATGTTGGTGATACTATTAAAATTCGCTTTACGGGTTACAGAACATCCACTTTTGGATTCGCGGCTGTTCGTGCTGATTGGGGTATTGATGATATCAAAGTAGACAATGCACCCACTTGTTTGAAACCAACGTTATTGTCAAGTACCGCTAATACCACTACTAGTGTAACTATAGGGTGGACCACAGGAGGTGCATCAAATTGGCAGGTGGAATATGGTCCTGTAGGATTTACTGCTGGCTCTGGAACGATAGTTTCGACCAGTACTAATCCTTATACCATTACAGGGTTGACACCATCTACTTATTACGACTTCTGGGTTCGCGACTCTTGTAGTGCAACTGATCTTAGTGACTGGGCAGGTCCATTGTCGGCTGCAACCGCCTGTGGAATTGTCGTTGCACCCTATTTTGAAAACTTTGATATAGGCTTTGATGCAGGAATAGATATAGGCGGACAGAATGGTGGACACAATATTGGAGCGACAATAAGCCCATGTTGGAGCCGTACTGATACTGATACGAATTATCGATGGGGTGGAAGAAGCGGAACTACTGCGACTGGTAATACTGGTCCAACCGGAGATAATACGTCGGGCTTAGGAAACTATGTATACACTGAAGCTAGCTTTTCAACAGGTGCACCTAGCGCTACGTTAACATCGCCTAGTATCAATTTAACTGCGTTAACGGACCCAGAAATGCATTTCTTCTATCATATCTGGGCGAACACGGGATCTCAGGGTACGCTAGTATGGAGCATTAGAGATGTTGCTGCAGGTACATGGGTGGTATTAGATTCTATATCCGGTGACCAAGGAAATCTATGGATTGAGGTTGTGGAAGATTTAAGCGCTTATGTAAATAAGACGGTGGAAATCAAGTTTACGACCACAAAGTCCAGCGGTACTACTCCGCAACAAGGAGATATTGCCTTAGATGATTTAAGCATTATAGAAGCACCAACTTGTATTGATCCCACGGCAGTTGTTGCAGTGGCTTCATCAACAACATCTGCAGATGTAAGTTGGACTGCTGGTGGGGCAACGGCATGGCAAATAGAATATGGTGCCACAGGTTTTACTCCCGGTTCTGGTACTGTTGTTAATGCGTTGACTAATCCTTATACCGTTAATGGACTGACCTCCGGTGCGACTTACGACTTCTATGTTCGTGATTCATGTGGTGTAGGTGATGTTAGTGCTTGGGTAGGTCCATCTTCAGCTACATTATTTAGTTGTGTTGGTGGCTGTGCTTATACTTTGGAACTTACAGATGATTATGGTGATGGATGGACAGCAAACAATCAAAATACGACGTTCCATCAATTGGCTATAACAGCCGGTACGGTGACCACGAACTTTACGATGAGCTCCACTTCTGGTGCTGCGGGTTCTTCCGAGACCTTTACGTTTAATGTTTGTGATGGAGATACCTTGTATCTTGACTTTTTAGACAACGGTAATTGGGATGATGAATGTGGTTTCATCCTCAAGGATCCTAACGGAGTGGTTGTTGCGGGAAATACCGCAGCAATGACTGCTGGTATTCAATACCAGGGATCTGCGAATTGTAGCTCACCATGTCCTGCTCCAGTTCCCGTATTTACTTTTATAGATACATTCTTGAGTGTTGATTTCGATGCAACGACTTCTACAGGTGCAACATTGACATATGCTTGGGACTTTGGTGACGGTAATAATGGCGCAGGTGATTTGCCAACGCATGTTTATAGTACTGGAGGCACTTATATAGTAGAACTTACAGCAACTGATTCTTGTGGTCAGAGTGTTGCATTCTCAGATACCTTAACGATATGTGATGAGTTGGTACCTATCGTGACCTATACTCAAAGCACCTTTAACATCACTTTTGATGCATCAGGGACTGCGGGAGCAACAGACGCAACATGGGATTTCGGTGATGGAAATACAGGGACAGGATTAAATCCTACTCACACCTATAGTGGTTCAGGTAATTTCGCAGTTGATGTAACCATTACGAACGATTGTGGAGCTACTGCAGATACCACCATTTATGTCACTATGTGTGTCCAGCCAAACGCAACATTTAGTGCAAAAATACTGAGTGCCGGTGGTGGTGGAATGATTGTTCAGTTCGATGGAACTAATTCTACAGGAGGTAATAGCTTTGCTTGGAACTTTGGTGATGGTAATACCAATACGACATCGAATTATCCCCTTCACACTTATTCTGTGAACACAACCAGTTATGTCGTCTCTCTAACGGTCTATAATGCTTGTGGAGATGCAGATACCTACACGAGGGTGTTAGGAGATGTCTTAGGAGCTCCGGAGTTGGTCTTTACAGATATTAAGGTATATCCTAATCCGGCTACATCTGTGCTGGTTTTAGAGAGTGCTTCTGCTGTAAAAGGTAAAGTATCATTGACGGATGCTTTAGGACGTACAGTAGTAGAATTTGACGCTAATGGTGATACCCAACAGCAGGTAGATGTTAGTGGTCTTAGTGCTGGCATGTATGTTTTACGTATTATTCATAATGGTCAATTCTTTCAAGATAGAATTCAAGTAATTAAATAAGACGCGGCGAGTTCGCGACAAAAAAAAGCCACCTCAATCGAGGTGGCTTTTTTTGTGCGTTTTAAATGAGGTTATATTTTTTTTACGAACTCACTTTTGAGCATCATAGCTCCGAAACCATCAATTTTACAGCTGATGTTATGGTCTCCGTCAACGAGTTTTATTTTAGAAACTTTAGTACCCGGTTTGATCGAACGTGGCGCACCTTTTACGGGTAGTGATTTTATTATAGAAACCGTATCTCCATTTTTTAGGACGTTGCCATTGGCATCTTTGATCACGGAGTCTGACGATTCGTCCTCTGGATTCCATTCGTGTGAACATTCTGGACAGACCAATAGAGAGTCCATAACATAGGCATAGGGACCTTTACATTCTGGGCATGGCGGCGGTGTTTCTGACATAATAGCGTAGGTTAATTTATTCTACCAAGGTAGTTCAAAGATTAGCGATACCCCTTCCAGAAGATCCCCGCCGTAAGTAACGTGAGTAAAGCAATACCGTAAAAGGCGGTATGAGCTTGACCAAATTGGAGGGCTATGAAACCCAGTAAAGCACCGGCTACATAACCCATGTCTCGCCAAAATCTATAGGCGGACATGGCTTTTGGTCGCCAAGAAGGGTGGCTGTTATTACTGATACCCACTAAAAAAGTAGGGTAGACCATGGCTGTGCCAGCTCCCAAGAGGATGTATGGCAGTATCAAAACTGGATTGTAGCCTATCACAAGTAATGCGCCTCCTTGTAGGGCCATCCCACTAATGATCAAAACTTTGAGATCTCCTTTATTTGATAATGGACCAGTAATTAATTGGCCCATACCCCAAACAGATGCGTGTATCCCTGTGAGCCAGCCTACTAAAGTTAATGGGGAGCCTTGGGTGATCAGAAGAAAGGGAAGTATGGCCCAAAGAACACCATCATTGGCATTATTTACTAGACCAGCCCAGGTGATATTCCTGAGCTTAGCTTCTTTGAAGCTTGTATGTAGAAACACATTGTTACTGTTAACAGGAGCAATAACCGGATGTGATTTATGTTCGATATCCACCCAAGGTTGGGTATCGGGCACAAGAAATACAGCGAAAACTGTAGCAATCAATCCTATACCAAGTGCGCCATAAAGTACAGGAGCGAGCACTCCGTGCTCGTGTACATAGTAAGCTCCAACGAACGATGCTGCACCGACAGCGAGGTACCCTGCACTTTCATTAAGACCCATAGCAGTCCCTCTTTTCGCCGGCCCTACAATATCAATCTTCATGAGTACCGTAGTAGACCAGGTAAATCCCTGGCTCAGTCCTAATGCAACATTGGCTAAAATGATGAGCCATCCGCTAGTGGCATGTAATAAAATAAGTGGTGCTTGAAGTGCAATGAGCCATCCCAAAATAAGTGTTCGCTTACGGCCCATATCGCTGATAAGTTTACCTGTAAAGAGGTTTGCGACAGCTTTGCTAGCTCCAAAAACGGCGACCATGAGTAAGGAAGCTTCTAGGCTACTGAGTTGCCAATCCTTAGTCAACTCAGGCAATAGGCTCCGTTCAAACCCTACCATAGTACCTACGAAGGCACTCATGAGTACTAATAGTGAAAACAAACCGGCATTCTCTTTTAGACCTAATGACTTGGTTTGACTCATGCTGGTGCGTTTAAGTGATTCTAGTTATTTTTCGGTGGCGGTTTTACGTATTTTAATGCCAAACCATGCGTATATAAGCGTCATGATGGGAGATAGTAAGTTGAAAAAGGCAAACATGAAATAATCTCCGGTTGCTACGCCTAAAACCGAGCTTTGATAAGCTCCACAGGTATTCCAAGGAACAAGAACTGACGTGACCGTACCACTATCTTCTAATGTTCGGCTCAAGTTTTCAGGCGCTAATCCTCGTTTAGCATAAACGTCTTTAAACATCCTCCCAGGAATAACGATGGCTAAATATTGATCGGAAGCAGTAACATTTAAAATCCCACACGCCACAAGTGTACTGGTAATCAGTGATGCACTATTTCGAGCGAGTCCTACTATTGCTGACGTAATAACGCTTAAAAAACCAACAGCTTCCATGGCACCACCGAAGGCCATAGCAGATAAGACCAACCAGACAGTTCCCATCATACCTGACATTCCAGAGCTGTTCAAGAGTTCTACTAGAATGGGATGTTCCGTAGGAATATTGATGGATCCATAAACGCTGCGCATGGCGACTTCGTAGATTGGAAAGTCGCCTGTACCTAGCGATCTGAGTAAGGGTTGTTGAAAAATCAAGGCGGCGATTAAGGCACCTATAATACCCATGGCAATGGCTACTAGTGCGTCAACTTTCCGTGAAATAAGAATGATAACACCCAACGGAACTACAAATAACCATGGAGTAATGTTATAACTCTGGCTGAGTAGGAGTTGAATTTCATTGACTTGTGCAGGATCTAAAGCTCCATCTTTATAGCTAAGCCCGATGATTGTAAACAGTATTAATGAAATAACCATACTAGGTATCGTGGTATATAACATGTAACGGATATGGGTAAATAAATCCGTTCCTGCCATGGCGGGAGCAAGGTTAGTGGTATCGCTTAGCGGACTGAGTTTATCTCCAAAATAGGCGCCGGAAATGATCGCTCCAGCTACAACAGGTGAAGGAATCCCTATGGCCTGCCCGATCCCCATCAAAGCAATCCCAACGGTGGCAGTTGTTGACCAGGAGGATCCTGTGCTTAAGCTGACTAATGCGGAGATGATCGTTGCTGTAGGGAGGAATAAACTTACGTTGATTAAATCAAGGCCATAATAAATCATAGCCGGTACAATACCACTGATTAGCCAAGTTCCGGCAAGTCCGCCAATGAGGATTAGGATGTATATGGCTTGAGAGGTGTCTTTGACATTAGATTTGATTTTATCAAATACAACATCAACGCTAGAACCATTAGCTACGCCAATAACAGCTGCTATGAGCGCAGCAAACATTAGAATAACTTGGTTAGATCCATCTAAGGCTCCGTCCCCAAAAACATATCCAACATTGAACCACAGCATCAGCATTAATGCTACCAGTGGAGATAATGCAATAAGAATTTGAGCGACAGTACTTCTATGTTCCATGGATTAAAATCTTTCCATCGCAAAGTAACATATTTAACTCAGTGCTGTAATGATATCTTGCTTGGTAATGATGTGATGTCCTTCGCCAAATTTAACCAATACAGCCCGGTGACCATCTTTCACCATTTTAGCAACATCATCTATACTCGTTGTCAAGTCTACTACGGGATAGGGAGCACCCATGATCTCTCCAACCAATGTGCTGTTTGATGGATTGTCTACCATACTGGAAAGCATGCCGTGGTCATCTATAGACCCCACAAGAATCCCATTTTGCATCACAGGAATCTGAGTGATATCATGTAGTTTCATTAATCGGGCCGCATTACTGAGTGGTTCTGTATCAGTAACTGTGAGTAACGGTAAGTGGCTGTGTCCATCAATAAGATCTTTAGCCACTTTATTTCCTTGCGATAGAAATCCTCGGTCTCGCATCCAATCGTCGTTATAAACTTTACCTATGTAGCGTGAGCCATGGTCATGAAATAAAACAACAACAACGTCATCTTTGGTCAGTTTATCTTTGATTTGACGCAAACCTTGAAAAGCGGATCCGCAGCTGTAACCAAGGAATAAACCTTCTTTTCGAGCGAGCTCTCGGGTCGCCAATGCACCGTCTTTATCGGTTACTTTTTCAAAGAAATCAATCACATCGAAGTCGACATTCTTCGGTAGAATATCTTCTCCTATGCCTTCGGTGATGTAGCTGTAAATCTCTTTTTCATCAAATTGCTTGGTCTCGTGGTATTTTTTAAATACCGATCCGTACGTATCAATCCCCCATATTTTAATCCCAGGATTTTGCTCTTTTAAATATTTACCTACACCTGATATAGTTCCTCCAGTACCAACTCCTACCACAAAGTGGGTGACTTTCCCTTTGGTTTGCTCCCAAATTTCTGGACCCGTACTCTCGTAATGGGCTAAACGATTATTCAGGTTGTCATATTGAAAGGGATAGAATGAATTCGGTATCTCTTTGTTCAACCTAGTTGCAACGCTATAGTAACTCTCAGGATGGTCTGGAGCTACGTTTGTGGGACAGACATACACTTCTGCTCCCATGGCGCGAAGGATGTCTATTTTCTCTTTTGATTGCTTATCAGAGAGGGTACATATCAACTTATATCCTTTGACGATTGCAGCTAAGGCAAGGCCCATACCTGTGTTACCGGAAGTACATTCGATGATGGTTCCGCCGGGTTTTAATTCACCTCTTGCTTCCGCATCCTCCACCATTTTCAACGCCATACGGTCTTTGACACTGTGGCCAGGGTTGAAATACTCCACCTTCGCATACACAGGGCAAGGAAAGTCTTTTGCGATCTTATTGAGTTTGATCATTGGCGTATCGCCAATAGTTTGAAGGATGTTGTCGTAAATAGGGCGCATAAAAAGCGTGTTATATTGAGATAGCTAAGATAAGTCAAGACTACCTGGTTAAGAGAATCGGATACTTTTAATGGGATCAATTTTAGAGATCCACTTTACCGGGATCCGAAGTATGAAAAATGCGATGATAATAAATGTGAAATTAGCTCCAAGGATCCACCACCAGTCAAGGAGGATAGGCGCAGTAGAGATATAGTAGGTAGAAGGGTCAAGCTCAATGATCCCTAAGGTCTGCTGTAGAAAACTTGCGCCAATTCCTATAAGGTTACCCCAAAAAAGTCCTTGAAATAGGATTCGCAGACTAAGCCATTGAAAAACTTGGAGTATCATACCGTCGCTCGCACCAAGTGATTTTAAAATACCGATCATTCTAGTACGGTCTATAATTAATACCAGCAGTGCTGTAATTAGGTTGCTTATTGCTACAATTAATACGATTCCCAAGACCAATAGAATATTAGTGTCAAACAGCTCTAGCCAACCAAAAATAGCCGGGTGCTTATGTTCTATTGATTGAACCTGTATGTTATAGGGCACTACAGCGTTCCAATACGCAGCTAATTCTGATCTCTGATCCTCACTGTTGAGTACGACTGTATACCGGGAGACACTGTCGTTTTTCCAGCCTTGAAGTCGACGTACATCGTCAATATTCATGAGAATATGCCCCCTGTTGAATTCATCGAGTGCCGTGGAAAACAATCCTTCAATTCTACTTTTTCTAAGCCGGGGCATTTCACTCTGATTTTGGATAACAACCAGCATAGCTGTATCTCCCATAGACAATGAGAGCTCAGAGGCTAACGTGGTAGAAATCATACATCCATATCTATCCTTAAGCCCTGTGCCTATTAGCGTATCACCATTAGCGTTCCATTCGGAAAAACTCAACCACTGCGCAGCTGAATAGCCTAATATTTGTATGCCTTCGAAAGCGTCTTTTTTTGGGTTAACGAGCAGCGCTGACTTCTCTACTTGAGGGTAAACAGCCGCCACGTAAGGCGCGTTTTGGAGGATATTCAGCAGACTGTCTTCAAGTAAAATGGGGCTCGTATCTGAGGTACGTTGTACAGAATAGGACTGCAGTGTTATGTCTCCTTCTAGACGACTAAACTGCTGCATTATAGATTTTTGAAGTCCCTTACCTGAAGTGATAGATAGGATGACCAATGCCATTCCAAGGGCTGTGGCGGCAATACTGAGTTTAATCAGTGGACCAACCACGGAGGGACCCTGTGACTTTCGTATCTTTTGTGCTATGAAAAATGCTTCCTTCACTATACCGCAAGTTAAGTCAACAGTCTCATTGTTGTTTGCTTTTATAGTGCTGTTTTCGCCAACATCGATGGCACAATCCAACGAGTACCTCCCGGGTGTTGCGCAAACCGGATTGTATTACCATATGCTTAATGGAAAAAGAATTGCCGTAGTGGCAAATGCAACATCACTGCTCCCAAACGGAACGCATACGGTTGATCACTTAATTTCTATTGGTGCAGAGGTTCATGAAGTATGGGCGCCTGAACACGGGTTTCGCGGAGATGCTGATGCCGGAGAATATGTCAAGGATGGTAGAGACCCTAAAACAGGCATTGTCATTAGAAGTTTATACGGCAAAACAAAACGGCCAGACGTAAGCTGGGTAAAGAGTGTAGATTACGTGGTCTATGATATTCAAGATGTGGGCATCAGATTCTATACGTACAGTACCACACTTAGTTATGTGCTTGACGCCTGTATTGAAGGTGGCGTTCCATTGTTGGTTTTAGATAGGGGTAATCCAAATGGCCATTATGTGGATGGACCTGTTCTTCAACAAGGTTTTGAAAGCATGGTGGGATTACATCCAATACCTGTAGTACACGGACTCACAATGGGTGAATATGCTCTTATGGTTTACGGTGAACATTGGATGCCTTTTACAGGAGAAGAGGCGTTATGTGCCAATTTTGAGCATTCTGGTGGATTAACGGTAATTTCTTGTCAGGCATATTCCCATAAGAAAGTATTTAAGGAATTTCAAGTTCCTCCATCTCCAAACTTACGCAGCATTGAGGCGATATGGCACTATCCATCATTATGCTATTTTGAAGGGACGCCCATCTCCTGTGGGAGAGGAACAGATGCGCCTTTTACCAGGTTTGGAGCTCCTTGGTTAGATGCAGAACAATTCTCCGCAGTATTTACACCGCTTCCAGATGCAGGTGCCAAGTATCCAAAATTTGAGGGACAAATATGTCATGGCCAGCAGTTGTCGAGGAAAATTGACGAGCCTAGTGGATTGATAAATTGGCAGCCGCTTTTTAGTGCTTATGAGTTTTGGGGAAATATATTCCCACCAATGGAGGAGTTTTTTAATTCATTCTTTGCTAAGCTCGCCGGTTCCAATGATCTCCAGCGTGCATTGGAATCTGGTTTAACGATAGAACAATGGCAGGTATCTTATCAGGCTGAATTATTGGCTTACAAAGAAAAACGCCGCACTTACTTGCTTTACAAGTAGCGTTACACAAAAAAAAGGCCCGACATTTTCATGTCAGGCCTCTAGTTTTATCGAAAAGAAGGTATTACCACTTCTTCATGTCTTTTTCGATTCCAGCTCTATAATTAAAAGGCTGGCCCATAGAATCATAGTAAGCTTGACCTTTGGATAAGGCCACAGCTCCTTGTTTTTTTGCTTCTTTGGTTTTTCCTGCGGCTTGCATGATCTCTGCCTTTACCCAGTATGTATACCAACTGGTCCCATCCAGCTCTAGGGCTAAATCTATAGTTGCCATGGCTTTAATATGATCTCCGGTACCACTGTAGAACTCTGCAGCATTCCTGTAGGCACGGTTTGCTGTTGATAATGCTTGAGATACATTCTTAGCACTTTGTCCTTCGCTATCTACTTCGATCGGAAATGAAATAGCTACGTTTGACCATTCAATGGCGATTACTCCTCCATCTTTTGACAAGTTTTTAAAACCTATAGAAAATGTTTCGTCCAAATCTGATTTTTCAGGAACGATCACTATTCTCAAGACATCCTCATTTTTATCATAGCCAGTAACTCCCCAAAGAGAAGTTTGTTTGCTTAGAACCACGGTCCAACTTTCTTTGTTGGGTATGGTGAATAAAGCGTATTCTCCTGCATCAACAGTTTTCCCTTCGATGATTACGGCGTTAGAAAACGAAATTTTAGTTGAACTATTAGCTCCTGTGCGCCATAACTGATCGTAAGGTACTAGATCACCAAAAATAGTTCGTCCATTCGCAGATGGTCGCGAATAATTGACAGTGATATCAGTTAGTCCTATTCGTTGTTGGACTGTACTGGTAGGGGAGGGTTGCGGTAATTCTTGTGCGAATGAGGGTACTGTAATGCTTAGAGCAAGTATACCTAAGATCCATTTTTTCATGATTGATTCTACTTTTAGAGTGAACTTAAAAGTAGTGCAAAAACGGGAGGTTACTCGTTAATAGCCATCATTTTCAATGCTGCGACCGCTGCTTCAACACCCTTGTTTCCAAGAGCACCACCACTACGAGCTCTGCTTTGCTCGATATTATGGTCTGTTAGGACGCAAAATAGGGTAGGAGCATCATAGCTTAAATTAAGCTCTGTGATCCCATAGGTAACACTTTGGCATACATAATCGAAGTGTTTCGTCTCACCTTGAATCACACAACCTATTACAATGACCGCGTCAGGTTCTTCTTTTTCATGCAATTGCTTAGCAGCATAGGTAAGTTCAACGGCTCCAGGAACATCAACGATGATAATACCATCATCACTGACGCCATGTTCTTTTAGTGTTGAAATAGCACCTAGCGAAAGTCTAGAGGTGATTTCGTCATTCCATTCTGCACGAATAATCACAACTACTTTTCCAGTTCCCGAAGGAACATTTTTGTCATTACTGCTGTCCAAGTGCGCGGTAGCCATAATATGGAAGGCCTATTTAAGGGCTGAAATTACACTTTCAATACCAGCCGCTTGGCGAGACTTTGGATAGTCATTTGCAATACGCTCGTATAATGAAACTGCTTTATTTGCTTCGCCTTGAGCTTCAAGAGCTAGACCTGCTTTCCATAGGAAAAGAGGCGTTGTAAAGTTATTATCGGTGGCATTTGCCGCTTTTTTGTAGTAATCAGCGGCATCGCCCATTTGTCCTAATTCAGCAAATGCATCTCCAATAACACCTTTCGCCATTGCCGCAGTGGCAACGTCAGATGCGCTATATCCGTCTAGAACTTCAATAGCATCTTGGAAAGATCCTTGAGAAAAATAAGCTAACCCAGCGTAATAATGCGCGCTGTTACCAGAAGGAGTTCCACTGTATTCGTCCATGATATCTAAAAATCCGGCATGATCACCGTTTCCGTTTAATGCTAAAGACATGGAATCTGTTTCGAACCATTTGATTGCTTTTGACATCTCTTTACCAGCCTCAGCGCTGTTTGGAGCGACGACATATGTAGTGTAGGCAAACACTGCTAGAACGACAAGGACTACTGCGCCTATGGCAATACCTACTTGTTTAGCATTTTTTTCTAAGAACTGTTCAGTCTTAGTTAAAGTTTGTTCTACGTTTTCAAATCCTAGGTTGTCTTGTTGAGCAGACGCTTTCTTCTTGGCCATTGTGTAAATTTCTTCAGTCCGCCAAAAATAGTATAAATTTTGACTACTAGATGCCTATTTTCGTAGCTATGGAAAACCTTATTATAGAACAGCTTGAATTAACGCACTTCAAGAACCATAGGTCCTCGCATTGGGAGTTCAATAGTAAAGTGAACATTATTTCAGGAAATAATGGTAATGGCAAGACAAATGTGCTTGATGCATTGCACTATTTGAGCCTGACGAAGAGCTATCTGAACTCCTTAGACAGCCAAAACATAACCCATGGCGAGTCTATGGCTTTACTTAAGGCTAGGCTGAATAGAAAAGGAAAAAGCCATTCTTTAGATTTAGGGCTAAAAAAAGGACAAAAGAAGAAAATTCGTATTGATGGAAAGGAGATCGACCGACTAGCAGATCATATCGGCTACCTTCCTGTGGTGATGATTAGTCCAATGGATCGAGACTTAATATTGGATGCGGCGGAGACGAGAAGGAGGTTGGTAGACGCGACCATTTCTCAGAATAATCGTCGGTACCTGGATGCATTGATGACTTATAACAAGGCCCTCGCACAGCGTAATACTACATTAAAGTATTTCGCATCTAACAGAATCTTCGATCGTGATATGTTGTCTTTATATGACGAGCAATTAATCACTCAATCTGCATTGATTTATGCAGAGCGCAATGCTTTTGTAGAAGAATTGACTCCGATCTTACAAACGTATTACGAAGCGCTATCAGGGGGTAAAGAGCAGGTCAAAATAACCTACAAAACAGCACTTCACGAGGCAGATATGAGGACTCTGTTGGATCAAAAATTAGATAGAGATAAACTACTTCAATACACATCAACTGGTATACACCGTGATGATTTGGTCTTTCATCTTGGCGATCACCCTATCAAACGCGTGGGTTCTCAAGGACAACAAAAGAGTTTCCTAATTGCATTGAAATTAGCTCAATTTGAAGTGGGTAAACGCCATCTTGGAATGGCACCAATTCTATTGCTCGACGATATTTTCGATAAATTAGATGAAGGAAGAGTAGCGAATCTACTTACCTTAGTAAATACAGAGGATTTTGGTCAGATTTTCATCACTGACACCCATCCTCAGCGCATGCAAATTTTAAGTGAAACACTTAGTCTTCAACATACCACTTTTGAAATATTAGACAATGGCGAAATTCAGAGCCTCTAACGAGCAAAATATGGGAGATGCATTATCCATGTGGTTGGACCGCTATCGTTTGCGTAAGGGTACAGAAAACACGGAGGTGCTACAGGCTTGGGACCAAATTTTAGGACCCTCTGTAACTAGGCAGACAACAAAGAAAAAAGTACAAAATCGAGTTTTGGTTGTTCAGTTAGATAGTGCTGTAGTTCGAAAGGAACTTCTTATGGTGAAATCGAAAATCATTTCCTCAATCAATGATCACGTGGGACGACAGGCTATTGACGATCTGCATATTTATTAAGAGTCAAATTCCTCAAGCAGGTCAGGACGTCTGTTTTTTGTCCGCTCATAGGCTTGCTCTTCACGCCAAAGCTCAATCGCTTTTAAATTCCCTGACAATAGAATCTCAGGTACTTTATGTCCTCTAAAATCTTCAGGTCTACTATATACAGGAGGTGCAAGCAGATTATCTTGAAAACTATCTGTTAGTGCAGAGGTCTCGTTGTTTAAAACGCCTGGAAGTAATCTTATGATGGAGTCTGCAATCACTGCGGCGGCAAGTTCCCCACCACTTAATACGAAATCACCTATGCTGTATTCGTGTGTAACCCAATGGTCTCGCACGCGCTGGTCTATACCTTTATAATGTCCACAAATGATCATGAGGTTCCCCAGTAGACTTAAGGCGTTCGCATCACCTTGTTTGTACTGCTTGCCATCAGGTGTCATAAAAAGAATGCCATCATAAGTACGTTGACTTTGCAGCTCTTCGATACACGCCACAAGTGGTTCACATTGCATGACCATTCCAGCTCCTCCACCATATTGATAATCATCAACTTGCTGGTGCTTGCCTATGCCAAATTCTCGAAGATGATGCACATGAATTTCAGCAAGCCCCTTGTCCGCAGCGCGTTGTAGGATGCTATGCGAAAAAGGGCCTTCAAGAAGTTCTGGAAGTACAGTGATGATATCTATACGCACAATCTATTTTTTTAATCCAATTTCTATCAATCGTTCTTCGAGATAGTCTCCTGCTGTAATGTTGTCAAATGCCTTTGGTCGCTCAGCTGTTACGCTAATAGGCAAGGTATTTAGCGGCATCTTGCCAACCGGATGAAGGAAAAAAGGAATGCTATAGCGTGAAGTACCCCATTTCTCCCTGGGAGGGTTGACCACACGGTGGGTAGTAGATTTTAGCATACCGTTAGTGAGCCTTTGTAGCATGTCACCTACGTTAACGACTAGGGATCCAGGTATGGCCGTAATGCCGATCCATTCGCCCTTCTTGTTTAGTACTTCAAGCCCGTCAGCGCTGGCGCCCATTAATAGGGTTATGAGATTGATATCTTCATGTTGTCCTGCGCGCACGCTGTCTCCAGGATTTGTGGTAATAGGAGGATAATGAATCCCCCGGAGTATACTATTTCCTCCAGGTACCCAGTCTTGAAAGTAATTTTCGTCTAATTCCAAGAAAATGGCAATTGCCTTGAGCATTTCGAGTCCAATAGCTTCTAATGCTTCATATGCTTTCTTAAAAGCTGGCGAAAATGTTGGTAGTTCAGGAACAGAAACATTATCATGGTATTCAGGACTATGATAAGCAGGAGTGGGTTGTCCTACTTGCCAGAATTCCTTCAAATCTGCTGCACTCATTCCTTTGGCGTGCTCCTTACCAAAGCTTGTGTAACCCCTTTGACCGGCTAATCCGGCTATTTCATATTGTCTTTTCACTGTTGATTCTAACGAGAAAAAAGAAGCCAATTGAGCGTAGAGTAGGGACTGTGTTTGTTCATCAAAACCATGGTTTTTAATGGTTACAAAACCAATATCAGTATAGGCTTTACCTAATGCAGCTACAAATTCTTGACGGCTTTGATCTGATCCTGAAGACCATGCGCTAAAATCGAGGTTTGGAATTACAGACATATGAAGTTGAATATGATTAGTCTTACAAAAATAGCTACCTTTTTGCACCTTTTAGGGACCTACCAAGAGAACAACAAGAAGTTATGAACGAAATACACCGCGTAGCTCTATTAGAGCACTTTTTAAAAGCTCGCGCGATAGAAGATAAAATGCTCATTTACTTGCGACAGGGCAAGATTTCAAAATGGTTTTCCTCTTATGGACAAGAAGCCCTATCTGTGGCAGCAGCTATGTCGCTAGCAGATGATGAGTACATATGTACCATGCATAGAAACCTTGGTGTATTTATTGCTCGAGACGTTCCTTTAAGCCGCCTTTTTGCCCAATTTCAGGGTAAATCACAAGGCTTTACGAAAGGCCGTGATCGGAGTTTTCATTTTGGTACTCAAGAACATCATATTGTAGGGATGATTTCTCATTTAGGCGCGCAACTGGGATTAGCCTGTGGCTTGGCCTTACGAGAAAAGCAACTAAAAACGGGTAAATGTGTTTTAGCATTTACTGGGGACGGAGCATCTTCTCAAGGAGATTTTCATGAAGCACTCAATGTAGCTGCAGTTTGGGACTTGCCAGTTGTTTTCGTTGTTGAGCGTAATTATTGGGGTCTTAGTACCCCGGAGCACCAGCAATTTGTATTCGACAGCTTTTTACAAAAAGGTCCTTCTTATGGCATGGAAGCCAGGTCATTTGACGCGAATGATCTGAAAGGTGCTGCAGATGAATTTTCTAGTGCTGCTGAATATGCCCGCAAAAATTCAAAACCTATAATTCTCGAGGCGTGTACTTTCCGGGTGCGCGGTCATGAGGAAGCTAGTGGCACGAAATATTATCCTGACGGGATGATAGACGAGGCGATGAAAAAAGAGCCATTGGCTATCATTAAGGGAGAGTTAAAGGATTGGGGTATTACCGAAGTTGAATTGGCTGAAAAGATCAAGGGTTATAAAAAAGAAGTAGACGTAGCATTTCACGAGGCACTTGCTTTGCCAGACCTTACCTACAATAAGCAAGAGTCGTTGATAGATTTGTTTGCTAAAGTACCTAAGCTACCCGAAAACAACTTGAATTCCTCTAAGAGTGAACTAAGGCTTATCGATGCCATTCACGATGGCTTAAACGAAAGTATGAAGCTCTGGCCAGAACTCATATTAATGGGCCAAGACATCGCAGATTACGGAGGTGTTTTTAAAGCTACAGATGGTTTTTTGGCCAATTATGGTGCAGAGCGCGTGAGAAATACTCCTCTTTGTGAAAGTGCCATTGTAGGCACATCATTGGGTTTAAGTATCGGGGGTGGTAAATCCATGATGGAAATGCAATTTGCCGATTTTGTGACCACTGGTTTTAATCAAATCGTAAACAACCTGGCAAAGCTTCACTGGCGCTGGGGACAAAATGTAGATGTCGTAATACGAATGCCCACAGGTGGTGGTGTTGCTGCGGGTCCATTTCATAGCCAAAGTACGGAGGCTTGGTTTACCCATGTCCCTGGGCTTAAAGTCGTTTACCCGGCTTATCCCGCCGAAGCGAAAGCACTTCTGATGTCAAGTCTTCATGACCCCAATCCCGTACTTTTTTTTGAGCATAAAGCTTTGTATAGAACACTAAAGGAACAGGTTCCATCTGGACCGCAGTTTGAAGAACTGGGTAAGGCTAAAGTCATGCATAAAGCTGACGACATGACTATAGTTACCTATGGCATGGGCGTGCATTGGTCTTTAGAGACCATCAAGGAGAACGATCTAGAATCATCCGTGGAAGTGATCAACTTACGCACGTTAATACCGTTAGATTTTGATACCATTAAAAAAAGCGTTGCTAAGACGGGTAAAGTTCTGATTCTCCAAGAGGATATAGAGATAGGTGGTTTTGGCGAACACATTAGCGCTAGAATAAGCCAGGAGTGTTTTGAACTCTTAGATGCACCGGTACGACTTGTCGCTTCAGATGCCACTCCAGTGCCGTTCGCAAAAGAGTTAGAAGATGGTTTCCTAGCCAAGTCTAAATTAAAACAAGCGATAGCAGACCTGTTAGCGTACTAAACATCTTTATCTAACGAAGCATAGGAAAAAAATAAACCCCCGTGAGGCTAGCCTCACGGGGGTTCTTTATTTCTTGTTGATGTAAATTACTTTACAATCAACTTTTTAGTATTCTTATGTCCAGCAGATTCTACCGTGTAGAAATATATGCCAGGAGCAAAATTGGTCGCATCAACAGTATAAACGTGACGTCCAACATCTAAACGACCAAGATTAGTAATCTTGATAGTACGTCCCGTTATATCCACAATACTCAATGTGAAGTTTGCAGCCTCAATACTCTCGATAGCAATCTTAGTCAGACTGTTCGTCGGGTTAGGATAATTTTGCCCTACCGTAAACGATTGTTCTTCTAATTCTTGTATACCTATATTGTTTGGGTAAGGAGCTCCCAAGTAATAAAAGTCAATTGGGCTCAGAACACTAAAAGTGCCAAAGTCTTCAATAGGAGAGTAGGTCATGTGTAATTGGTGCGTTCCGTCGCCATTATCAAAAGCGAAGTCAGCGACATTACCCCAAGTAGCATCTCCGTATGTGCCCATAACTGTTGCAGGACCTTCTAGAGAATCACCTTGTACGTTATATCCTTGACATCTCCAATCTGGGAAGTTATTTTCCGTACCTGTAACGAATGATGTGTCAGACTCAAACCATGAGAAAAACATCATTTCACGATCAGAACTCAATGAAATGTGAGGACGGGTACACTCTGCAACAGGACCATTCGTTGGGTCAAACTCGTATTCCCAAGTAAATACCTGAGAAACAACATTACACTCCCAAGTCAATCCTCCATCATTAGTAAATATGTCTACTAACAAGTTGATACCAGGGTAATATACAAAGTCACCAGCGATAGTTCCCCCTGTTGGTGTAGTTCCCACACCTGGAAAAACATGTACAAACATGTGAGGATTTCCATTGGCGTCTACCGCCAAATCATGACCTCGAGTTGAAGAAGTAAGACTACCAATATTCCATCCACCAGTGATGGTAGAGAAAATAGTTTTTAAGCTATCTCCTGAACCGTTGTCGATTAAGTTGTCTACGTTAGGACCCATATTAGAACTCCATGTCATACCGCCATCTGTCGTTTTCACCAGGTAGGGATGAATCACTTTGTTTGGCGCTATGGTACTGTCATAAGCCTCCAGAGAAATAAATCCAGTGGTTCCGTTTTCTGCAAAGAAAATATTACCATCGCCGACAATTTTACCATTCGTTGGGTCATTCGATACAGGCATGTATGCTCTGTATTCAGTGAGTGCCATGGAATCTGTGGTAAAGTCCATCACACCTTTCCATACGATAGCTGTATCAGTATACTCATCTGTTAGGTAGTTTGGCTGGTGGAAACTCAATCCCCAGAAGTTGCCATCTGCGGTGTAGGAATTATCTAACGTTAAGTGACCACCAGTAGTATCTACCACAAAGTTGGATACCGTGTTGTCCATTTTTTGAGAACCTACAAGTGCACCACCCCAAGCATCGTTTGTTCCTGCAAGGGTAGGAGCCCAAGCAGTTACAGAAGCGTTCAGTGGATTCGTATTATTTACAGCGTTCAAAATCCCAATCCGTGGGTACCGAGCAAAGCCTGGGTATACGTAACCTGATTGGTTAGGGTTCCAAAGTGGGCCTGCATTTGAAGTCCAAGTGGATCCTCCATCAGTAGAGTAGTCGAAACGAAGTGACCCAGAGCTATAATCACCATTTGAATTGTAATCAGAGCGGTGGATAAAAGCAATGGTATTCAAATCTTCATTAGCCACTAAGTTAGATTTTGGTCCAAATCCAGCACCGTAAACATTAGGCGCTGTGCCAATAGCGACAGCTGAAGATTGCTTGTTCGTTGATGTATTTAAAGGAATGCCATCAGCATGAGTAGCTGAGTACATGGCTGCGCTGCGACCAAGGTCAATACGTGCTTCCTGCGCGGTTGCAACGATGACTGTAAGTCCAGCAAAGGCTAGTAGTAGTTTTTTCATAGGATTTTGTTTTGTTTTCAGATCAGATAAATATAATAGGAATTTTCAAGATAGAAGGCCTTTATAGGCTTCAAATAATTGATTTGAAACAGTTTTAGATTCTAGAAATGAGTAATCTGCAATAAAAGCATCTTTTTCTTTCAATATTCGCTCGAAGGAGTCTACCAGTTCGTTGGTTGTATTCACCATGACTGTGCATGAGTCCTTTAGGGTAGAAGCACCGAAAATTGGCCGAGATATGGCCCAAATGCCAGCCTTTCTTGCCTCTATTGTTGTTATGCCGAATGTTTCATACTCGCTAAATAATATATGAGCCTTGTGGGTTGGTAATACGGCAAGGACCTCGTCATTACTGATACGCCCATGTACGTAAACATTGGGATGCCTAGATGCCATTACCTCTAAAAGCCCCAGGTCTGGTCCACCGCCATAGAAATGCAATTCAGCTTTGACCTGCGCTATGTTTTTAAAAGCTTCTAATACAACATTCTGACGCTTCACGTTAAATACCACATCTGCAACCATACAAAAACTAATACTTGGCCGTTCTTCATGATTTGATACCATCACTTCATGCTTTTCAACAATGTTTGGGATGACTTTTAGGTGCGCTTTTGGTGCGACCATGCGAATACCTTCTTCCAGTACTGTACTTACTGGTAGGACAAGATGAACATGTTCAAAAAACCACCGTGCCATCCGCTTTTTCCATGGATCTAACTTAATCAAGTTGACGTGCAATAATCCAGACCAGTGCTCGGAATGGACCGTTTTGATTCCTTTTAATCTAGCGTACCAAAGCATAGGCAAAAGATCAGGAGCGAAGCAATGAAAGTGTATGATGTTTGGATTGACGGTGTTTACTGTAGAAATGAACGCACTAAATTTCGCTGTAAAAGTCATTTTCTTAGCACCGAAGATGATACTGTTGTCCAATTGTATACGAGGGAAGTGGTCATTTAAAAAACCTAAGATGTGAGGCTTATCTCCGGTAGCATCGATATGCTTCTTGACAAAAATGCCATGCTGGATGTCCTTTGGATAAGGGTACCATTTAACCACGTGTAAGACCAAAATATCGCGCTGTTCCATGGGTACAAGTTAACCATCCTAATGAAGAGCTACAACGCTAAAACCGAGTCTATTTTTTGATATTGGAATTAGGATAATAAGTGTTTAACCCGTTCCATTTGAAAATAATGATAACTTAATGTACAAAGTACACTTATTCGTATTGTGCTAAATCTTACATTTAGGCTCAGGTTTTTATAAGAAAACCCTAAAAACACTAATTCGCCACGTTCCCCTGGATTAAGGTGGTGTGCAAACAAAACAACAACAATGGATATATCTACTATTGATCTGGTAGTTTTCACCGTCTATGCACTGGTCATTCTTGGAATTGGCTTTTTCGTTTCACGCGGTAAGAAAGGAGTTGAAAAGAGTGCTGAAGATTATTTTTTAGCAGGTAAGTCACTTCCATGGTGGGCAATTGGAGCCTCACTTATCGCAGCAAACATATCTGCAGAGCAGTTTATAGGAATGTCAGGTTCAGGTTTCGCACTTGGTTTAGCCATTGCATCTTATGAATGGATGGCAGCCATTACGCTCCTTGTTGTAGGAAAATACTTCTTGCCCATTTTCATTGAGAAAGGATTATACACCATTCCTCAATTTGTCGAAAAGCGATTTTCTACTAACCTTAAGACTATTCTAGCAGTGTTCTGGATAGCACTGTTCGTTTTTGTTAATCTCACTACAGTGCTCTTTTTAGGTGGTAAAGCACTAGATACCATTCTTGGTACAGGAGACGGTTCTATGTTGATTAATGCCATCATAGGTCTTGGGCTGTTTGCAGCGGCCTATTCTCTTTGGGGAGGTCTAGCTGCTGTTGCCTGGACAGATGTCGTACAAGTCGTTATTTTGATTTTTGGTGGTCTTTTGATGACGTATTTTGCGTTGATTAATGTGACAGACTCTGGTAGCTTTATAGATGGTATGAAATACGTATATCATGCAGCGCCTGAGCGGTTCAGTATGATTCTAGATAAAGGAGAGATCATTACTCCAAATGGAAAAGATGCATGGTTTGATTTACCTGGAATTGCAGTTCTTATTGGAGGTATTTGGGTAGCCAATTTATATTACTGGGGTTTCAATCAATATATCATACAACGAACACTAGCTGCTAAAAGCTTGAAAGAAGGCCAAAAAGGAATAGCTTTTGCGGCCTTTTTAAAATTAATTATACCAGTTATCGTGGTGTTGCCCGGCATCATCGCTTATGTAATGAATCTTGATGCTACTGGTACTCTAGATATGGCCAAACTAGCGAATGAAGGATTTATATCAGATGCAGGTCAAGTTGCAAATGACAACGCTGCACCATGGTTGATTAAAAACTTTATTCCGTCAGGTCTTAAAGGCCTGATACTCGCCGCACTCGCCGCAGCCATTGTATCTTCCTTAGCTTCTATGCTAAATTCGACTTCAACCATATTCACAATGGATATTTACAAGTCATTATTGAATAAGGATGCTTCGGATAAGACTATGGTTCGCGTAGGGCGCCTGTCAGGTTTGGTAGCACTCATTATAGCGATGTTAATTGCTCCTAAACTAGGTTCACTAGGCCAAGTATTCCAGTTCATTCAGGAATACACAGGTGTCGTTAGTCCAGGGATTTTGGCGGTATTCCTCACGGGACTGTTTTATAAAAGGGCAACGAACAACGCTGCCATATGGGGAGTTCTATTGTCAATCCCAATGGCCATGTACTTCAAAGTAGGGCCAAACGAATGGTCAGACTCTGCCTTATTCGTAACGCTACCTTTCATGCACCAAATGATGTTTACTGCTGTGGGTAGTATTCTTGTTATCATGGGTATTAGTGCACTAGAAGGCAATAAAACTGATGCGAAAGCCATCGTATTATCGAAAAAACTGTTTGCTACTGGCCCCTCGTTTAATGTTGGTGCTGTGGTCGTATTGGTCATTACAGCTTTCCTCTACGCGTTCTTCTGGTAGATAATCTTAGTAAAATATAAATACGAGAACGGCGAGTCTTTTGGCTTGCCGTTTTTTTATGCCCGTAGTACAATTTTATCACCTGTATATTGCGCAAATACGCGAAATGCGATTATATTTGCCGCCCAACAGGATGGTGATTGTAGCTCAGTTGGTTAGAGCGCCGGTTTGTGGTTCCGGAGGTCGTGGGTTCGAGACCCATCTTTCACCCTTTAAAAAAAGCCTTGCAGTAATGCAGGGCTTTTTTTCGTTTGGGTAGTTCTAACCAATGGAGTAATGGTCTATCCAACAGCTTAAATAGAATTTATTCGGAAACAATACCATCTGTTTATATGGGTAATTTTAGTAATGTCCAAGCGCATAAAAAAAGGGGTAGCACGAAAGTGCTACCCCTTTTTTTATATTGTTTTCTCGCCTACTATTTTCCGAGCATCGCGTTCTTTAGTTTATCATCAGCAGGTTTACCTCCTAACCAAATAGCGAATAAGGCCTGTTTAAATTCCAGTCCTTCAAAAGTTCCGCGTTTTTCACCGTTCTTAGAAAGGTGGACGCCTTCTCCTACAACGTAATTAAGTGAGATTTCATCACCTTTTACGAATTCATCGCTTAGGTATTGCTTGAAGTTTTCGATGTCTGCATCTGTATGTTTTCCAGCTGTAGCATTTGCGAATCCTTCTTCCAACGATTCTATAAACAGATCGCGAGAAACAATAGCTGAATTAATTACAATACGAATTCCCATATTCTCATCAGCCATCACAATCTGATTTGCATCGCTCGTCTTATTCTCTAAGTACAAAGCGCCTACGTATAGGTCCAATACCCAATACTTCACTCGCATGCCACCACCATTTAATGTAGTTTCTGCGCTTCCAATGGTTACTGTGTTGGGAAAGTTCTTTCCTTCTAATTCCGTCGTTTGTGCTTCAGCAGAGAAGCAAGCTGTGATCATCAACATGATCATGAATGATTTTAATGCTTTCATGGTTTTTTTTTGAATGTGTTTATGGTTCTAAAGTAAGATTAATGTTCTGATTTCATTAAGAATCTCTTTAAATTATCATAGTTAGAGATTTTAATAGAAATCTTTTTATTGTTAATGACCTTTTGAATCTGTTCAGGAACCTTCACTTGAATGGAAAGTGTTTCTTTTACAACATCTAAAAACTTCACTGGATGCGCAGTCTCTAAAAAAACTCCAAACTCGTTCGTTGATAATCTATATTTCTTAAGGCCTAAATAACCAATAGCACCATGTGGATCTGCTACGTACCCCGAGCTACTATAAATATTCTTCATACTTTCTCTCGTTTCATCATCAGAGAAACTGTACGAAGAGAAAGTCGTTCTAAGCTTTTCTAAATCGTTATTGAATAATTCTCTAATCCTAATAAAATTACTTGGATTTCCAACATCCATGGCATTAGAAATCGTTGCCTTGGATGCCTTAGGTTCGAAAACTCCATTCATTAAGTAATTAGGAACTGTGTCGTTTATATTGGTAGAGGCTATAAAATGTTTAATGGGTAAGCCTAGTTTTTGTGCCATAATGCCGGCACAAATATTGCCAAAATTCCCACTGGGTACAGAGAAAACAAGGTCTTTGTTCTTTTTTTGCAATTCCTTATAAGCAATGAAGAAATAGAACATTTGCGGTAACCAACGTGCAACATTTATCGAATTTGCGGAAGTCAGTTTTCTCTTAATATCGACATCTAAAAATGCTTCTTTCACCATTTCTTGACAATCATCAAAAACACCATCTACTTCTAGCGCTGTAATATTCTGACCCAACGTGGTTAGTTGTTTTTCTTGAACATCACTTACTTTTCCTGAAGGATACAGTATTACAACATTTACACCTTTTACCCCTAAAAAACCATTGGCAACGGCTCCACCAGTATCTCCTGAAGTAGCAACTAAGACAGTAACCTCTTCTTTACTTTCTCTATTAAAGTATTCTAAACACCGTGCCATGAATGTTGCTCCAACGTCCTTAAATGCCATAGTTGGTCCATGGAACAATTCTAGTGACGCCGTATTATGATCAATATTGACCAAGGGAAAATCGAATGAAACCGTTTCTTTAATAATATGCTTTAACTGTTCAGTCGGAATTTCATCACCTATAAACTGCTTGATTACTTCGTACGCAATTTCTTGATTTGTGAAATTGGCGATGTTTTGAATAAAATCTTCAGAGAGTGGCGTTATGGTTTCCGGAAAATAGATGCCTCTATCTTTTGCCAGACCCTGTACAACTGCATTTTTAAAAGTCGTATTTGGTGATTTATGATGTAGGCTGTAGTAATTCATTATTTTATTTTTTCACAGTAGGATATAAGGGTGAGTATTGTCATTTCGACTGCTCGTAATTACATTATTCTTATTCCTTTTGTATTCACTTTTGAAATTAACATCTCAAAATCAATCCCAGTTTTCTCATATTCTTCTTCGATCGTTTTATAAACGCATTCAGCAATTTCATCCCCTTTACACAGGGCAAAGATCGTAGGGCCAGAGCCACTTATTCCTGCGCCTAACGCTCCTGCTTTCATAGCACTGGTTTTAACGTTATCAAAAAACGGAATTAAACTCTTACGAGCAGGTTCCGCAATAACATCGACTAAGGAGTGGCTAATTAATTCATAGTTATCGGTGTATAAACCACTAATTAACCCACCAACATTAGCCCATTGAGTAACGGCATCTTTTAAGGCAACTTTCTTTGGTAAAACATTTCTTGCGTCTTTTGTTTTTACTTGTATTTGAGGATGAATGGCAACCACTCTTAATGCACTAGGAACTGGTAGCTTGATAATTTCTAATGGTTTATAGCTTCTTACCAGGATGAATCCACCATAAATAGCCGCAGCAACATTATCGGCAATAGGTGTTCCGCAGGCGACTTCTTCACCATACATGGCAAACATGGTTAATTCTAATTTAGAATAAATATTGCCTAATAATTGGTTTGCACCAAAGGCAGCTCCCGCAGCACTAGCAGCAGAGCTACCTAAACCACTTCCTGGAGAGAAACCTTTATGAATTGTTATGGCTATCCCAAAGTCTACATTTGTATCGTTAAGCATCTTTAATACGACAACACTTGCGGCATTTTCATGAACGTTATAGGATAACTCTGCACCCGATATATGAGTGAGTATAACGCCCTTTTTGGTGGTCTTTGTAAATGTCATTTCGTCACCAATAGTGTCAACAGCAAAACCAAGAGAGTCAAAGCCACAAGACACATTAGCAACAGTTGCCGGGGCGAATATTTTTAAGTAGTCCATTTTTTAAGTGCCGTTTAAGAGTTCCAAGGTATTGCCTATTACTGATTAATCGTCTCTCAACTGCCCATGTTGCTACAAAAAAAAACGATTGGTTATTGTCTACTCTAAAGATGCAATCCATTTATTTGTAGCAGGCACTCTGAAGGCCATGCCATAATGACCCCAACCCCAGTAAACGTTTGCCTTAGCTAGCGAATTATGATCAAAAAAGCCCCTTCTTATAAGAAGGGGCTTTCCAAAACAACGTAACATTAGTTTAACCATAAACGTTAAGTCTAAAGCACGTAAATCATTAGGCAATAAAATAATAAAGGGCAAGACATTGGCAAGACACTTGGACAAAACTACCGGACATTTACTTTATGATCGCTTATTCGATCTTAAGAGACTGCGATAAATAATTTTGAAACGAACGTATGATATCTCTTTAAAGAGGATCATCTGGTTTTTTTGGGGAAACATGATGCTTAACCTTCCAAGCAAGGAATATGAATAGAAATTGGATAGGTAGTCTTATCATAGCTGCGACATGGCTTCCTATAGCAGGTGATTCAGAAAAAACATCCCATACATGTAGTGGTAAAAAGAGCAGCATCAACCATAAAACTCCAGATGCTCCAGTACTTGACCATTCCCTCGAAAACAAGGCAAGACCAAAGATGATTTCAAGTAATCCAGTAACATAAATGATAGCAACAGTTAATGGCAAAAAAGAAGGCACGAACGGTATATATAAATCAGGACTTCTGAAATGTTGGATACCTCCAGAAATCATCAGTACGCCCAGGAGTACTTTTATGACGGTGATGGGCCATTTTTTTTCTTTCATAATAAGTTTACTAAGTCAATTTAAATATAGCTATTGCACAACGCATTTGGGGAATTTCCAGAAATAAACCATATCTGAATTAACTGAGTTATTTTTGTCCTGACATGAACCTTTATTACCTGAAAGGGTTGTATTTATTGATTAATTAACATTATAGAAATGTCACAATGGTACATTTAATGCTATTTTTGTGGTAAATTAATAAACATGGCAATAAAATTTGACGTCGCACTAAGTACCTCTGTTATCGCATTTGCATTTAATGGCGCTAACCTAGTTTCTCTTGTAGGAGAGAAATCTGAAGAGCCTTATAAGGGTGCACCTATGCTACCTTCTAAGTGGGTGAGAGCGAACGAAAGTGTTGAAGATGTCGCTAAGAATATGATGAAGCGTCTGCTTAAAATAGATCATATCTACCTGGAGCAGCTTAATGCGTTTGCCCGGGTGTATAGGAATCCAATGGGACGCGTGGTGAACATTGCATACTATGCATTACTTAACTGGGATGAGGTTAAGGCGGTTAAAATACCAGGATATCGATGGGTAAGTCTCGCTGACAAACCAGAAATGATCTTTGACCATAATGAAATACATGACATGGCTTATGAGCGCTTAAAGAGACGTGTTAAAGGCAGGCCAATTGGTTTTGTATTGCTGGCTAAACAATTTACTTTTAACAACATTCATACGCTTTATGAGGAATGTCTTGGAAAGGAACTAGACAAGCGTAATTTTCGTAAGAAATTCATGCGCAGTGAGCTTTTGATGGATACTACAGAATCCGTGATAGAAGCACCAGGGAATAAGAAACCCAGTCGTTTGTATGAGTTTAATCAGCATAAATATGATAAACTCACCTTGAAAGGTTACGACTTTAAATTCTAAGTTGGCTTATTTAGTACCCTCGTAACTGTAAGATGCCCATGGCGTAGATAAATAGTCATCATCTCCGAAAAAGTGTGCTATTTTCAAGAATGCGGTTACCTCTTGATAGCCTGGCACGGGACTTAACATTTCGAACTTTCCATTCATAAATAGAACCGTGGGATAAGACATTTTTCCATTTAAAAGTGCAGCGGCTAGTTCGTGATATCCTCGGTTGCCTTGGGCGATGAATTTAAAGTTGTTCCCAAGAATTTCAATGTCTTCTTTCTGCTCTGCGTTGAACTTCACATTGTAGAAATGTTCGTTCATGTAAGTAGCCACTTCTGGTCTTTGAAAAGTTGCCTTGTCCATTCTCTTGCACCATCCGCACCAATCCGTATAAACATCTATGAAAATCTTTTTAGGCGATTCTTCCGTAGTTGTGAGTGCATATGCTTCCTCAATTGTCATCCATTGGATCTTCTCCTGAGCGTAACCTAGAATTGGGCTTAATACTGTGAAAAGAAGTAAAATGGTATTTTTCATATCTTAAAAATAAGAAACCCCATGCACGTGGCACAGGGTTCCAGATAAATATTGATTCTAAATATAAATTATTCGACTCCGTGCATTAGAGCGTTAATAGGTTTGCGCAATAGAGCTAGGAGTATAGCGAATGCGACTAATACGTAACCAATTGTGGAGAACGTTTCAATATACTTCGCTAATCCTTCACTTCCCGTAAGGGCTTCAGCTCCTTCTTCAGCACCGCTAATAGCGGCGATTGCACCTGCCAAGTAATTGGCCATGGCAAAAGACAAGAACCAACCTCCCATGGCAGTACCTGCAATACTCTTGGGAGCAAGCTTAGTAACCATAGATAGTCCAATAGGACTCACGAAGAGTTCACCTGTCGTATGAAGCATGTATAAGAATACCAGTGTTAAAAGTGGTACTTGGTGCGCATCATTCACGAACATAAGTCCGATCAATGTCACTAAGAATCCAGCGCCTAGTTGAAGTATACCTAAGCTAAACTTCATAGGGATGGAAGGGTTTTTACCCATTTTACTGAGTTTGATCCACATCCAAGAGAATATTGAGCCAAACGTTACAATAAAGAATGGGTTGAAGAACTGGGTCATGGATGCAGGCATCAACCAACCAAATAATTCTCTATTCACGTTGCGATCAGCAAACAGCGTCAGAGATGTTCCTGCTTGCTCGAAACAAGCCCAGAAAACCACATTGATTAACATCATGATGACCAATGCAATCATACGGTCTCTCCATACCGGGCCTTCCTTGACACCAGCCGAGATCAATTGATAGGCAACATATATAAAAATTGCAATCAGTAAGTATTGTAAGACTTCGTTTTGAGAGATTAGGACATAACTCAACGGGATTAGAAGTAAAGAACCGATTGTAATCAATTGATACATTTTTAACTGTCTCTTATACACATCTCCGAGCCCACGAGACCTCTCTACATCT